>Ga0315322_10000002_pt1 | contig 179316 bp, 163 predicted proteins | sample M110021515metaG_FD_203461 | JGI IMG/M metagenome (GOLD analysis project Ga0315322, IMG submission 203461) | Ammonia-oxidizing marine archaeal communities from Monterey Bay, California, United States - M1 100m 21515 | ecosystem: Environmental > Aquatic > Marine > Intertidal zone | place: USA... | reverse complement strand
TAGAGGTAGAGGTAGAGGTAGAGGTAGAGGTAGAGGTAGAGGCAGAGGCAAAGATAGGCACATGAAAAGATGAAGATGACGAATACAATCGCGCCACGAACTGCTTGTTATCAATATTATTCAATATGCTAATTACATCCAGAAAGAGTTTTTCCATCTTCAATAGAAAGTGTTGTTCAAACAATTTCATGAGCAACAAGCGAACATCAAGATTAATAGCAAAAATGTTTTGAGCTTCAGAAAACCCGATTAATGCAGAGCTAACAAGTGCATTGCTTCCAGCTAAATACTTTCTTTCCTCATGCACTATAGGCAACGTCAAGCTTTCTATTTGTTTCATAAAAGGCTTATAGGTCTTATTCGCTTTACGATTCATTGTCTCTATAGCCAGTTCAACTTCCATGCGCTCAAAAATGGCAGGCAATTCAATACGCTGAACTGCTTGCTGCACCACAGAATGGTTTCCTTTATTTTCCCGCTCTAAAAAAACTGACACAGAGTGTAGGAATGTCCTTTGAAAAAGAATCTGCTTATTTCTGATTTCACGCATTGCCCCCAGATAGTCGCTATTTATAGGTAGCCGACCCTGCTGACCAGAGACAAAGATAAAATCATCAACTTCATCGAAGAAACTCCAGCAAAGCTGATGCATTTGTTTACACAAGCGTTGCCTGAGCGCCCAGCCAGCTTTTTCAAAAGAGCCTACTTCTATCGATTGCTGCCTTGCCACCTGCACCTGATTAAAGATTGGAACTACTGACATGCACTACACCTAGCCACAGAAATTTAAGAAATCTATAAACCATCCTAGAAATCCTTATAGCACCCAGCCATAAAGCAAGTCATGATAGTGTTCACAGACTTGACAACAAAAGCCAAGCCCACCTCATTCAGGGATTCACACTTGAGCAAACCAACGTATTTTATGACCTCCATCACAACTTTCTATTTATTCTCGTATAAGACATAATTTGCGGAATGTCATCTCTGCGGCCATCAAACAGCAACAAGCCGGGCAAGGGCATCGGCCAGGGAATGCTAGTAATAAGCTTCGTTATTGTGCTTGCGGGGCTCACGTTTTTCTTTAATGGCAAACTTGAACAACAGAGAAACCCAAATAGAAACCCTGACTCCATGGTGCTACTTTCAGGGATCCGAGAAGTAGTGTTAGAACAGAACAGAAAGGGGCACTACGTTGCAGGCGGCAAAGTTAATGGTGTGCCTGTTACATTTTTATTGGACACAGGAGCAACAGATGTTGCCGTTCCTGAATCAATTGCACTCCAAGCTGGCTTGGAACGCGGAAATGCGTCCTTTGCCGCTACAGCAAACGGCATAGTCACTGTATACTCAACCCGGATTAACGAATTAGTACTTGGCAATATTGTGCTCAAAGATATCAATGCCAGCATCACCACTAGCATGGTCGGCAACACCATCTTGCTCGGCATGAGCGCACTGAAACAAATAGAATTTACACAGCGTGGCACGACACTCACTCTTCATCACATTCCTGAAACCTGAAAAATGCAAAATAAGCCTCTCACTCCTACAGATATAAAAAATGTTGTAACTCTTTCGCTAAATGAAGACATTGGAACGGGGGACATTACGGCCAAGTTGATTCCCGAAACAAAAATATTGTCCGCACATATCATCAGTCGCGAACCGGGGATTTTATGCGGCAGACCCTGGGCCGAAGAAATATTCAAACAAATCGATGACAGTGTTGAGTTGAACTGGTCAAAAAACGATGGCGACTCTATTGCTCAAGGTGAAAATATTCTGCAATTGTCAGGATCAGCCCGGAGCATTCTGACAGCCGAACGCACTGTCTTGAATTTCTTACAAACACTTTCTGCGGTAGCGACACTAAGTCATTATTATAGCTCTCTGGTTCGTCATACCAGTGTAAAGCTACTCGATACTCGTAAAACTCTGCCCTGCCTGCGTACCGCACAAAAATACGCTGTCACTACAGGTGGCTGTTTTAATCATCGTATAGGACTCTATGATGCCTTTTTGATAAAGGAAAACCACATCACTGCCTGCGGAGGAATCGAGGCCAGTATTAGCAAAGCCAGATCCTTACACCCTGAGAAACCTGTAGAGGTTGAAGTAAGAAGCCTGCATGAGCTAGAGCAAGCTATTGCTTGCTCCGCTGATATCATCATGTTGGACAATTTCAATATTGCGGACACAGAAAAAGCCGTTAATCTGAATAAGGGGCGCTCTAAACTAGAGGCTTCTGGTGGTATTGAGAAAGACATGCTCATAAAGTTTGCAGAAACCGGGGTAGACTATATATCAATAGGTGCCCTGACCAAGAATTGTCAGGCCATCGACCTATCCTTACTGGTTGACTAAAAGTCTTTCAGGCCCCTCCTAGAACTCCCTGCGCATATACTCCGAAGGAAAACTGGATAAAAAAGATTCTAAAACAATGTCGCCAAATGAAATGATCGCTGTGTTGTTTTCACAGGCATAAAAAATGCCGAACTAAGTTCAGCATTTTTTAAAGCACATTCACGATACTAGCATGATAGATACTAGGGGCTAACTATAAGAATTGACTCCATACCATTATCAGGATCCAGCTCTATATCACCCGTAGGGAATCCATTTGCTGAAAAAATATAGGCTAGCACATTCGTGTACTCCTCAAGCATGAGCGAGCCAGGATTACCAGCAGGCATAGTGCCTACAATCGAATCCCACAACCAAAGCACAGATTGATTATTGTAAGCTTTCAGGATGTCTCGATAAAAGCGCATGTCATGGCATATGCTACAAGCACCATCGAAGATAGGCTCACCAGCATCTACCTGCGCCTGCGTAAAAATACCATCTTCGATAGACTTATTTTCAGCCAACCCAACTTGGCACAGCACAAGAGCCATTAATGCCATTAACAATTTTACCGATTTTTTCATCATTCCAACTCCTCTGCGACGCTTAGGGTAGGTATTTCAATCCTGTCTATTCCTTTGGGTAAATACCTATGGTTTTGGGCCTATTCATAAGTCTATTCACGGATCTAGTCCTAGACCTAGGCCAATCGGTACGGCAATACCACCATATCGGGAAGCGCGCGAATATAAACCACATCAATTACATTATCAAGGTACTGCAAACTTTTTCCACAAACAGAAGAAGGAAAAAAGTCCTTAAAAACAAATACCTACCTGACAAAACAACAATAAACCCAACAAAATGAACCCTAGCTTAACTTTGACATTCACCCTTACCAAGGCATGAGCTGGATCACAATTAAGTTGTAGAATTTTCTCTCAAATTCAAAAAGGTTGCTCAATGTAGGATGGTCAATTCTGCACCAATTAAGCGCTTAGTCACTATCGCTGTCTTTATACATCAATGCCGTAACCTGCTCTGATACCAAACCAATCAGAAATACAATTATTGCAGTCATAAGCAATACTGCACTCATATTGGTAAACCTGCCGTCAGTGAAATAGGTATACATATAGTTCAGCAAGCCTGCTCCAAAAAAGCCTGCAGATACCGGCAAAAATATTTTAAGAGGCGAATAAAGCGTTCCCACTTTGAATATGATGAGTAGAAAACGGATCCCGTCTTTAAAAAGGCTTATGTGGCTCTGCCCAAGGCGTTGTTCCGTTTGAATTGGGAGATAACCAACTGAATACCCCGCACGAAAAAATGCCATCGTGCAGGTAGTCGGATAGGAGAAACCATTCGGCAACAGAAAAAGAAACTCCTTAAACTTCTCCGCTCTCACTGCTCTAAAGCCCGATGTTAAATCCTGTATTTTATGCCCTGTTATTGCTGAAGAAAGCGAATTGTATACACCATTTGCGATAGCACGAAAGGAATCTGCCTGAGATTTTTTATCCCTTGCACCCACAACCATGTCGTAACCCGTTTCCAATTTCTCCAACAACCGGGGAATGTCCTCAGGCTTATGCTGTCCATCGCCATCCAGAAATACAATAACATCACCGGTCGCTTTTTTTGCGCCCGTTTTAATTGCAGCTCCGTTTCCTTTGCTATAAGGATGAGTTACCACAATGACTTTATGCTGTTCACAAATATCAACCGTGTCGTCGGTGGAGCCATCGTTAACGACTATGCATTCTGCGCTTGGCATGACCGACATCAAACGCGGCAAAAAACCTTTCAAGTTTTCAGCTTCGTTTTTTGCTGGAATCACAATTGATATTTTCGGTTTAGCCTCTAACTTAGACACCACACACCCTCATCTCTAGACATTACTATTTATCACTAATTCTCTCGTATCTTGCAATTAATTATTGTATTGCTGCCATGCGCTTTTTTATATCTCTTTCGATTGTAACAATTTCATCCTCATAAGAAGGCAGTAAAAACGACTGTTGTTGATTTGCCTCTCTGGCCCGCTGAAGAAAAACCAAAGCATCCGCATTATTGTCCGCAGATGCTGTTAGCATAGCCTGACGAATAGGTATTTCGGGAAAACCGCTTAGCTCAAACGCCTTTGTGAGTTGAATCAACGCAGGATCCAACTGCCGGTAGTACACAAATAAATCTGAGTACAAGAAATGATAGCTCGCTCTCGGTAATTCAGAACGTATCAGCGGCTCTAACTTTTCAAAGAAAGCAATCATTGTCTGATGCCTTGGGAACTGACACTGCTTGGACATCAAATCTTCAAGCAAAGCTCTCAAATAGAAATTAATATCATTTTGGAAATACTCCAAGTTATCCATAGCTGCAATCTGTTCCAGGCTATAAGGCGACTCTGTCCCATATTCACAGGCCATGTTCCACATATGCAGCATGATAGTTATTTCTTTTGGATGCGCCTCATTAGCAATTTCCAGCCTTTCCATGGCTTCTTCTGTCGCACCTCTTGGGGCGAGGTAGTCTGCATAGCTTATCTGTGCTCGAACAGAGCCAGGGGTTTCATATGCCCAGTAAGCCAGCAAGTCCCGGTTGCTACCCCATAACATTGCTTGCTGCCAAGTTAACAAAAACATCACACCAAGAAAAACTCCTACTACAGCTTTCGCAAATATTTTCAGAACCTTCTCACTATGACCTTGCAGAAAAACATACAAGTACCACACAAAACTTATCAAAGGCCCCACCATGGCGAGATAATTTCTATGCTCAAAATAAAGTTCTAGAGGCAGGTAGGTGGACTCCAACAGGTGCATCGAAAAGAACCAGGCTATTCCAAAAAACAGCATTGGCTGTTCCTTGCGACTTATAATTGCCAAACTCAAGCTAGCAACGAGAAATATCAACGAAGCAAACGTACTAATGGGTGCAAACAACGATCTTGAGACCTCAAAGTCGTCATGAAACACACTTCCCTCCGCCAAGCTTGGTACAAACACACCCCCAGCATATAAAGTGAGTGCCCGCATTTCTGACAGCAACCTTTCCCCCATCGTAAATGGGCGAACGTCATATCCTTCCATGTTGCTCGGAAAAGTAAGCAATAAGTAGAACCCAAGGCACAACAATGGCAGGATCACTCCCAATCTGTACCAGAGCTTAAAGGTAAGATGCTTTACGGAAGACTGACGAAAAACACTCAACTCAAACACCACTATTAGCAATAAGAGTAATGCCCCATTTTCCTTGCTTAAGACAGAAAGCACCCCAAAAGGAAACAGGGCCAAACACAAATAAAGAAAACTATGCCTTGCATCCTGAAGAGTTAACGCCCTTCCTTTCAGATAGCAGATGAGTGCTGCTAACGCAAAGAAAGTCATCAGCTGGGTCATTCGCTGTATAACATATAGAGCTGTAGTGGTGTTGAGTGGATGAAATAACCACAGCGCCGCCACCAACAAAGCAAACATCGCACTGTGTTTTTCACTCATCCCCAGAACTTGAAACAAGAGTAAAGTTAACCAAGCTAATAGCACCCCATTTAAAGCGTGGATTAGTACATTGGTATATTTGAGTGACGCTACGTTCGGCGGCCAATGTTGTGTATCAATCAGGAAAGAAAGCATTGCTACTGGGCGGCCTGTGGGACCCGAGCTGTTACCAAACAGGTAGCGCATAAAATTTTGCAGGTTTGTTACTCCATCATTTTCCCCGATTGGACTAAGATTCCGATAATCATCAAGCACCATCGGGCCTGAAATACCAGGCCAGTAAATAAGGACCAAGACAGCAACTAGCACCCCCAACACACTAGCAAACCGAAACAAAAAGCCAATATTTTGGGCTGCTCCTTGGCTGGGAAAACTCTGAGAAATGATAAAAACCTCACCCAAAATTGGGCCTGAAAAAACTGGAGGCCCAGTTTATGAGAGAAAGCTTATTATTAGCAACTTCATTGTGCATCAGCCGATATTGCTACCGCAGAATTTACTCTCAAACCACCTTAATGCTGACAATTATTGTCACAAATGCCCATTGTTGTCAGTTCCTGACCACATGCTTTTGTAAGAAAACAGTGCAAAAATAATATTATTTCTTTTTATTTTCAATGTGTTAGGAATATTTGGAAAACTGGCACGATTAGTGTATCTCTAGCTTTAACCGTTATATTAAGTGAACGGAAAAATTACTTAACTTTGTGTTTCACAGACTGGAGATAGAAAATGAAAAACATCCAAAAAGGTTTTACCTTAATCGAATTGATGATCGTTGTTGCGATTATCGGTATCCTGGCAGCGGTTGCGCTTCCTGCTTACCAGAACTACTCAAATAGAGCTGCTTTCTCTGAGCTCGTTCTAGCGGTTACTCCTCGAAAGACAGCCGTAGAACTCGCTATTCAGACTCGCGGCCCCACGGCTATTGGTGATCTAGATCAAGCATTAATGGGTATTCCTGCCGACCAACCCGTTACTACACTTCTTCATGGTGCAGCAGTTCTAAACGGTGCAATCACTATGACATGGCGCGATGACGGTACTCCTCTTGATGCCACTACTTACTCACTTACAGCTGGCGGCATTACCCCTCCCGTACAGTGGACCGAAGGCGGTGATTGCCTGACTAAGGGCTTCTGCTAGACGGCAACCACTTAGTTTAGTAAGTTAGAGGTGGCATCCATTCACTTGAGTGGGTGCCACCAACTCAAACCAGCCTTAGTTTCCATGCATTTAATAAGACTGTGAATAAGCTAGAAAATTGTAAGGTTTCTTCCTACTTACTAGAAGACTCTACTTTGTAGATACCTACCACTACTAGTTTCTTAAAGGGGGCCGTATTTTGAACTCGACGAATAGGCTACTACGGGAAACACCTGCAATAAACCGACAGAAGCAGTCTGGTTTCACCCTCATCGAATTAATGATTGTTACTGCCATCATTGGCATTTTAATATCTGTTGCACTTCCTGCTTATGATCTTTACCGTAATCGTGGCAGATTTTCTGAGGCGATACTCGCTATCGGTTTCTACAGAGCTGCCATCTTAGTTCAGGCACATTCTGATCGATTTAGCACCCTTGCCGATGTTGACGCTGGAACAAATGGCATTCCGCCCGCTCAACCACAAGCAGCGTCCACTCATGGCATTGATGTTGTAGACGGGGTGATTACAGTTACCTGGATGGCTGACGGAACAGATCTGGCAGGCACTACCTATACGTTAGAAGCACAAGGAGTCGTTCCCCCCGTGCAGTGGCTTACTGGTGGAACTTGTAAAACTGGTGGTTATTGCTAATTTCCTTTCAGCCAGCCCCCTCGCCATTCTCGGCTAAGGAAGAAGGTGCATATTCATTCTCGAAGAATACACTAATTTCCCTATCTGCTTTATCAAAGCAAACATAACCACCAACTACTGAAGAAACAAACTTAGCAAAAAGGCAAGACTCACTAAGCTTGCCCCGCATGCCATCCGACACACTGCCTCGAACAGTCCCTTCTCTTCTAAAGATTTCACTCGCGTTATCAAGACTATCCGGTATAGCACGATAATTTTCAGTTTGAATGTACAACGGGTCACCTATGAATTGACTACGAATAGAAGCAATATCTGCCGCAATATCTGACTCGGGTAGCTCGACATAGATCAACTTTGGATAGGGGCCAGGGAACGCATCAAGGACGGCAGGGTCTTTCTCAAAATCTTCGAACTCCTGCGCTGCGACACTGTAGAAAGTATCATAGGCGAGCACCAATGCAATCGGCCTTTCCTTGTACACAATCCACATTCCCGCGGCCATACAAAGCACTTGAGCTGTAACTATACAGCTCAAATCGAATTTCAACCCTGGTTTGCCAGATTTGAAAATAACCAAAGTTAGGAAAGGCCCCAACACTAAATCTACGCCAATCACTAGGCGCAAACCAGACCATCCACCATCGATACTGAACAGTATACCTGGATACCAAAGCCACAAAATCAAGGTTAGCAGAAACAGAAAAACCAGAAGGCTAGCAGAGAAATGTATTGCAGCAGCTTTCCATCGACTCATAAAAATACTCCAAGCAGGTCAATTTTTCATTTTTTACAGCCAGCATTACCTATGCCAACTATAATCAAAAGAGGTCCGATTATAGAGCGACTATTTTTTAAAGTTAACTATCGAACGGAATCAGTGTATGCCTGTTCCATTAGCCGGCTTAGCAAGACGCCTGATTGCTGAAGGGCTACTCAGTGAGCAGCAAGCAATAGCTGCTACCTCTAACTCCAGCAAACTCAATACCACATTTATCGATCAGTTAATCTGCGGGAAAGTTCTGGACGAGAAAGCCCTCGCAGAAATAACAGCCGATGAATACAGTCTACCCTTACTCAAGCTAGATTCTTTTGACCTAGATAGCTGTCCTGAAAATATCATAGACATTGCCCTTATCAAGAAGCATCGCATACTCCCTCTTTCCACTGGCAACAATAAACTTAACATAGCCTTATCTGATCCAGGGAATCAGAATGTACTCAGTGAACTTACATTTCACACTGGTTACAACGTTGAACCCGTTGTCGTGGAACAAGACAAATTAGCGTCGGCTATTGGCATCTATATTCAGAAACAGGAACATAGCTATACAACTATAGATACTGGAGAAAGCGTCGAACTTGAGAATATCGAAATAGACTCAAGCCAGGATATCGAAGAAGAGCTGGATGCTAACGATGAAACTCCGCTAGTCAGATTCATCAACAAGCTCCTGCTGGAGGCAATTAAAACCAAGGCCTCAGATATTCACTTCGAACCCTACGAAACCACTTATCGTGTCCGTTTTAGGATTGATGGCATCCTGCACGAAATTACCCGACCTCCAGTAAGACTAAGCGCCCGGCTCGCGTCAAGAATTAAGGTTATGGCGCAATTGGATATTTCGAGTAAAAAATCGCCGCAGGACGGCCGTATTCGAATTCGCTTAGGAAGAGATAGAGCCATTGACATACGCGCCAACACACTCCCAACGGTCTGGGGAGAGAAAATAGTTTTACGGCTATTAGACCCTTCCAGCACTAACATTGGTATTGATACACTGGGCATGGAGCCCTCTCAAAAAGCACACTTCTGTAAGGCCCTACAGGCCACTCAGGGGCTAATCCTGATTACCGGACCAACCGGCAGTGGAAAAACCGTCTCACTCTACAGCGGCCTACATCTACTGAACACCCCAGAGAAGAACATATGCACCGCGGAAGACCCGGTTGAAATCAACATAGAAGGTATTAATCAACTGGCGATCAACCCTAAGGCCGGACTATTCTTCTCTTCTGCACTGAGGTCCTTCCTAAGACAAGACCCCGATATAATCATGCTCGGCGAAATACGAGATCTGGAAACTGCAGAAATGGCAATCAGGGCGGCTCAAACGGGCCACCTGGTCCTTTCCACTCTACACACACTCAATGCCGCTGCCAGCTTGGATCGTCTGCACAGCATGGGTATCCCACCCTACAACCTCGCTCACACCATAAGCTTGATCATGGCACAACGCCTGGCCCGTAGACTCTGTAATAACTGCAAAGAAGCCTCGGAATTGCCCCAAGGAGTACTGAAGGAACAGGGGTTTGATACCACACAATTTGCTTCCTTAACGATATATCGCGCCAAGGCTTGTAATTATTGCAAAGATGGCTACAGCGGAAGAATCGGTTTTTATGAAGTAGTTCCTTTCACTGAAGAGCTTTCCCGAATTATTATGGAGGGGAGTCACACAGGGCAAATATCCGAGCATCTAAGAGAGACCGGTTGCCTCAGTTTGCGCGAAGCTGTTCTGCTTAAAGTCGCACAGGGGCTGACCAGTTTGGAAGAGGCTAACAGACTGACTTAATAGATAATTTTTCGCTACCGCAGATACGTGATATAGTCGGTAGAATAGTTTCGCTTAACAATACGGCAAGGTGCCTATGGCAACGGAAGCAGCACAAACCACCTACCTTTGGCAGGGAACCGACAAGAACGGGAACAAAACCAAAGGAGAAATACAAGGTAGCAGTCAAGCACTGGTCAAAGCCCAGCTTCGTAAACAAGGTGTTTTGCCTACGCGCGTCAGACGCAAACCCAAAGACCTGTTCGGGCCTAAAAAGCAAAAAATCAAACCCAGTGATATCGCTGTCTTCACCCGGCAGCTCGCCACAATGATGAAATCCGGTATCCCGCTGGTACAATCCTTCGAAATCGTGGGAGAGAGTCTCGAAAACCCGTCTATGCGTGAATTGGTGGGCTTAATCAGAGACGATGTCGCAGCCGGCAATAACTTTGCAGACTGTATTCGCAAACACCCTCGCTATTTTGATGACTTATTCTGCAACCTAGTTGATGCAGGTGAAGCCTCCGGCGCGTTGGAAACCATGCTTGACCGCTTAGCCACCTACAAAGAAAAATCGGAAGCGCTGAAATCCAAAATTAAGAAGGCCATGAACTATCCAATAGCAGTTGTGGGGGTGGCTGTCGTCGTAACCGGCATTCTTCTAGTTAAAGTAGTTCCGCAATTTGCCACAACATTCTCAAGCTTTGGGGCCGACCTGCCAGCCTTTACTCTATTTGTTCTTAACCTTTCTGATCTTGCCATCGCCAACTGGTGGAAAGCCATAATAGGTGCAGTAGTTTTTGGTTTTGTATTTAAAGAGGCAAAACTTCGTTCTCAGGCCGTACGAGATGCCCTGGATAGAATCTCTCTAAAACTACCTATTGTGGGCCCTATATTGAACACATCCTGTTATGCAAGATTCACTCGGACCTTGGCTACTACCTTTTCCGCAGGTGTACCTCTCGTCGATGCTTTAGATTCTGTCGCCGGAGCCACGGGAAATATCGTGTACTCTACAGCAACAAAGAAAATCAAAGATGATGTAACTACTGGCCAGCAACTTAACTTCGCCATTAAAAACACAACTCTTTTCCCGGTGATGATCACGCAAATGGTGGGCATTGGCGAAGAGTCAGGCGCACTTGATGCCATGCTGGACAAATGCGCTGTCTATTTTGAAGCAGAAGTGGACAATGCGGTTGATGGCCTGACCGCCCTAATGGAACCTATGATCATGGCCGTATTAGGCATCTTAATTGGTGGCCTGATGATCGCGATGTATTTGCCGATTTTCCAACTCGGCGCAGTAATGTAGGCCAAGCATCTCTGAATGGAAATAATCGACCTCCTAACGGAAAGCCCCCTCTTCTTGCTAATAATCTGCACAGTATTAGGCTTATTAGTCGGCAGTTTTTTAAATGTTGTCGTCTACCGCCTCCCTATCATGTTGCAGCGGGAATGGCGCGAGCAGTGCTGTGATTATCTGGAAATAGAAAATACTATACCTGACAGCAATGAGTCATCGGCAAAGTTCACTGTTTTTAATCTCCAGAAACCTGATTCCCATTGCCCGCTTTGCAACCATAAAATTAGGGCCTGGGAAAATGTGCCAGTCCTTAGCTTTGTATTTCTAGGTGGCAAATGCTCTAACTGCAAGGCGAAAATTTCCATTCGCTATCCCACTGTAGAATTTGTAAGCGGAGTGCTTTCAGGACTAGTAGCCAGCTACTTTGGTGCCACATGGCTTACTTTAGCCTTGCTGTTTTTTACTTGGTCTTTGATCGCATTAACTTTGATCGATTTCGACCAGCAATTGCTGCCGGACAATATTACCCTGCCTTTGTTGTGGCTAGGCCTGCTGGTGAATACTCTTGATTTAGGCTCAGGTGTCACTCTGCGTGATGCCGTGATCGGGGCCATTGCCGGTTATATTGTGCTTTGGAGTTTTTATTGGGCTTTCAAGCTGGCTACAGGCAAAGAAGGTATGGGATATGGTGACTTCAAACTGCTTGCTGCCCTGGGCGCCTGGATGGGATGGCAAAGCCTGCTACCAATTATCCTCCTCTCATCACTTGTGGGTGCGATATTTGGCATTGGCATGATTCTCTTCATGGGTAGGGATAAATCCGTTCCCATGCCGTTTGGGCCTTTTCTCGCCGGTGCCGGATTCATTAGCGTGATTTGGGGCCCACAGTTAAGCGCGTTCTACATGAACACATTTATAGGTTAAAGGGATTAAGCCCCCTCTTAGCTGTCTCTTTTGAACGAAATCAATATGAAGCAACAACGTGATCAGGCAAAGTTTGTAGTTGGTCTCACCGGAGGTATTGGCAGTGGGAAGAGTACCGTGGCTGAGATGTTTACAGCACTGGGGGTTAACGTAGTCAATGCGGATACCCTCGCGCGAGAAGTAGTAGAGCCTGGCCAACCTGCCCTACACTCCATTACCGCACGCTTCGGTGCCGAAATTCTACAAACAGACGGTTCTTTGGATAGGGCCGCCTTACGAAAAATCATTTTCTCTGACCCCGAGCATAAAAACTGGCTTGAATCCCTGTTACATCCATTAATTAACAATTTGCTACTTATCCGAATTAAAGAATCAAAATCCACATATTGTATTCTGGAATCTCCCTTACTGCTGGAAACGGAGCAACACAAGCTAGTCAATAGAGTGCTAGTAATTGATGTTCAAGAGAAGACCCAGATGAGCAGAGCAGCTCTCAGAGATGGTAGCAATAAAACTGTAATCCGCACCATCATCGAATCACAGATAAACCGTAAAGAGCGTATCCAGGCTGCTGATGATATCATTGACAATGAGCAAGGCTTGGGACAACTCCAAAACAAGGTTGAAGCTCTTCATAACAACTATCTAATACTAGCGAACAAACATGACTGCTAACATCAAATCTGTTGACTGTCCTAACTGCAAGAAAGCAGTCGCCTGGATAGAAGAAAATGAATCCCGACCTTTCTGTAGTAAACGTTGCCAGCTAATTGATTTTGGCGAGTGGGCCAGCGAGAGAAACAGCATAGCTGGAGAAACAGTCTACCCAGCAATCAATGACGAGCTTGATCAATAAACCGTCATTAAAAATGGCCGATAATCACCACTTCTTAAAGTGGCGTCCCGGTTATAGCCGGCATTGGCATCCAGTAAAACTTGCTGCTTTCATCGTGCACTTCATTCTCTAGAAAGATAATCAGGTAATTCCCATCCAGAGATATTCTGATTTTCTTGATTTGCTCACCCTCCAACAAACCAAGCTCAAAATCCTCTAGAATCAAATGCGTCACCACATCGAAAAAATAGAGCTTGTCATTATCTGTAGCTATTAAAATGGTGCCAGCGTTATTAAAAGTCGCACTTATGGGGGAGCTACCCAGAAACCATTCTCCATCTGAATCGAAATAGGCATCTGGCGACATATCTACAATACTGAAATCTTCATCACTACGGTTTCCGTTAGGGCAGGAATACGCAATATGATTCCCATCAGGTGACACGCTAAAATCGGTACAGGAACTACCTACCGCAAGGTCAGTACCAGGAACAAATGTAAGAGTATTAGTAGCTGAATTAAAATCAAATGTCGCGAGATTGGATGCGCTGGCTAGAAACACATGATCGAGAGCATCGTCATATTCTACCCGCAGCGGCTCTTCCAACGGAATGCTTTCAGTTAAGAAGCCACCTGATCCATTCAATAAACCCAGCCAAAGCCCCGTTGATGAAAAAGGAATATCGTTCCCTGGATCAGTTTGTATATTGTCATGCATTAGCGCAAAAACATTCCCGTTCGCACCTAGTGCCAAATCCCGAAGTGACCATTGGTAGGTAAAGCCACCAATATTTTGGGATATACGATTATGAGAAATGACCCCTGTGTTCAGGTCCAATCGATAAAGCCTTTCTGTTTCGGGGTGCACTGTCATATAGACCGCACCATTAACTTCGTCAACTGTAAATTGGTCTGGAACCTGGCTAAAAGAATAGGATGCTCCCGTTTCTCCGGACAAGAGATTCCTTTCTACTACCCGATTGCGAACTGAATCTCCTATCAACACCCAGCCATGGCACAGTGGAACAAAGTCCTGGCTAGACTCAACAATTAAGCCACCACCAAGAGCTGAAATAGTGGCCTCAGACGGCCCGGATTGTACAGCACCAATATTCAAGGTCTCGAACAATGCAGGATTGGAACCTTCAATGAGTTCCAAACGCATAGACAGTTGCTCATTATTAAAATTAACACTGGGTATATCCAGAATCCCCGAATTTATCGAGTAGCTTGACGCACCCGCTGCAACATCAGCAACCGCTGGCGGCTGAAAGGCACCACAATTTAGCAAATCCGCACCGGACAGTGGTGGCGGGGCAACACCACCGCTGGTAATAACCGCTTCCGTAAGCTGAAAAATCAGTTCATTTGGGTCAACCATGCGCATTTGGGCTGCAACTTCACCAATTCCAGCAACGTCGATATTCTGCACCTCTAATGTAAAACCATCGAAACGGGCAGCATCTTTGGCTACAGCAGGCGCTGCTCCAGGCGTAAAGCTCAATGCGTAAAGGTTTTCTCTAAATTTCACCCCTGTCCAGGCAGGTATTGAGTCATCCTCTACAGCGGAGGGCACAACTGCGCTTCTTATTCTAAAACCGACATAACGGCTAGTACTCAGTGCAGAATTGACGGCGCCAGTTACATCAATATCGATTTGAGCAAGCCCTGCAGCATCCACCTCAGCAATAGCTGCAGAAAAACCTGCGGAGTAGTCGGTAATTTCCGCTACGCCATTGTCAGCATACATATACACCTCAAGTGGTGCTACGCCGTTCTGGGGAAATACCTGTTCAATCGGTAGCGTTAGCGTAGCCTGGCTAACACTGGTAGTCGTATTGAAATCAAATATCGCCACCGCCGCATCAATAAAATTTGTACCAGTAACGGCCCACCCCCCGAAACTCACATAGGAAGCATCAGTCGCAGCTCCAATTAGAGATGGGGTCGGTGCTACTACTTCCTCAGCAGTTTCATCCGTAGCAGGTGCAACTACCGGATCTCTTTCTACAAGAACAGCTTCGGCAACTAGTAATGCTACATCTGCATAAACTGCACTTGTCATCAATAACAAGGCACTAGCTAAAGCGGCCAATACCAACTTTTGGTAGCTTGTTCTTTCTGTAGCCGATTCAGAGACCATTGCTAAATAAGAGTGATTCATTTTTGCCGCCAGCGCTCCACCAGTAATTGCTATATTTTCAACAAGTTAGCATAAATCTCAGTGATACAGGTCACATTAATACTAGTTAACTGGGCAGCTCATGCTTCTTAGCTACCCACATTGCTGTATCTGCTTATACGAAGAATACTTTATTAAAAAAGACCTGCTTATGGCCCTTTTCGTTCAAGCTAACTCTTTTGATATCAGCAGCTTGTCACTTGTACCGAACACTCTTCTTAAACATTTACCAAAAGGGTTTTGAGCTAATCAGACAAATATTTAGCTCAACTCTTTGTAAATGTAGATACTCCCGCTATACCAAAGCCCTTGTGCATACGACTAGTATCCACATCAGCTAGGTCAACACCACCCAAGGCATAAACGGGGATATTAACCTGGGTTGCGAGGTCTTGGAATTTACCCCAACCCAATGCTGGTTTCTTGCTGTGCGTCGCGGTAGCACAAACTGGAGAGAGAAATGCAAAATCCACATCTATGGCCTCAGCATGTTTAAGCTGTGCCAGATCATAGCAGGAGGCACTAAAAAGCCGTTGTTTGCTAACAGGGCGGGACTTTAATGAAAGCAGTTGCTCAAGGCCCACGTGATAAGCACCAACTTCCGTTAGCGGGCCCTCTTCTATATTCTTAGCCTCCCCCGAGTACATCAGAGTTATATTCTTTACCTTACACTCAGCTTGAGCCCATTCAAACCACTCAAGATATGTCTTCGCATTCTGCTCGTTCTGTCGAAAATAGATCAACCCTGGGTGCTGATTGGAAAGGTGTTTAATAATTTGACGTAGTTCTTCGAAGGAACTTGCCTCAGGGGTAATAGCAATTCTATCGGGTAATGCTAAAGATCGAATAATACGCTCATTTGCTTCTGGAAAATCATCACTCTGCAAACTATTCAGCGGCTTCCAGGCAACTTCCTGCCCTTCCTTACCAACAGGAATTCCAGAATATTCAGATATTGTCCAAACATCCAGAAGGACCGATTTATCAGGATAATGATGCCTAATTCTCAGAAAAGGAAAGGCGCTAAGAACCGTTATTCCCAACTCTTCTTCAAACTCCCGGCTTAGAGCAGACTGAACAGATTCACCCTGCTCCACCTTGCCCCCAGGAAATTCCCATAGCCCACCTTGATGACTACTGGCAAGACGAAGTGAAACCAATACTTCAGCATGGGCATTGATTACCACCCCAACAGCGACATGAACAAGATTTTCCTGACTCACACTAGGCAGCTCATCATCTACATTAATTGAACCAAGCGTTAGAAATATTTTACATCAGAGCAAAAATCATCAGACCACGAAACTTCAAGCAAACATTTAACTGCGATAATCTGCATTAATGCGTACGTATTCATTAGAGAGATCTGAAGTCCAGACTGTCTCACTAGCCTCGCCTCGAGCCAAACTAATGCTCACCAGAATCTCTTCGTTATCCATTTCTGACTGCCCATCGCTCTCTGTATAAGCTTTATGCACAGCGCCATTTGCTACCAGCAAGGTATCCCCCAAAGAGACCTTTACTGCATCTATGTCTAAGTTCTTAATTCCAGCACGTCCAATAGCAGCAAGGATTCTGCCCCAATTAGGATCCGAGGCAAAAAAAGCAGTCTTAACCAAGGGGGACTCCGCCACTGCATACGCTACTGCCAGGCATTCCTGCTCAGATTCCCCTTCATTTACTTCGATTGTAATAAATTTGCTAGCACCCTCAGCATCCCGAATCAAACCGGTCGCCAGTTGTTCGAATATTGAATTTAAAGCATGCTGAAATTCATCAGCCTGCTTGCTGTCAGCATCTTCTATTACAAATGAGCCCTGCCCTGTAGCAACCAACATACAACCGTCATTAGTTGATGTGTCTCCATCAACTGTGATGCGATTAAACGAACATTTAACAGCAGTGCGCAGAAATTTTTCAAGCAGTGGCTGAGCTATTTTCGCATCAGTTGAAACGAAACCCAGCATAGTCGCCATATTAGGCTTTATCATACCGGAACCTTTTGCGATTCCGGTTATGCTCACTTGTGAACCCGCAATGTTTAGCATAGTCGATGCAAGCTTAGGGCGTGTATCTGTAGTCAAAATTCCTTGCGCCGCTTCTAACCAGCTCTCTTCGGAAAGCACTTCTTGCAAGGCTGGTAACGCATTAATAATTTTATCAACAGGCAATTTCTCGCCAATAACCCCCGTAGAAAACGGAAGAACCTGCTCAGGCTTTAATCCATTTAATTTGGCCAAAGCTTGGCAACACGCTAACGCGTCGGCATCCCCAGGAGCACCGGTGCCTGCATTCGCATTGCCAGTATTTATCAGAAAATAGCGACTTACCTCTTGGGTCAAATGTTGCTTAGCCACCCGAACTGGCGCGGCACAAAATGCATTTTGCGTAAACACCCCAGCAACCGTGGAATCTGATGCGATCTCAATCAACACCAGGTCCAAGCGATTTGCGTAACGAATATTACCTTCTACTGCGGCTAATCGAATACCTGCAATGGGCTTCACGCTATCAACTGTTTCTGTACCAACCGCCATTACTATGACCCTTCAAATCTAATTCCTGCAAATACTTAGCCTATACCTGCTAAACAATTTTCCCATGACAAACTTTATACTTCTTGCCGGAGCCACAGGGACAAGGGTCATTTCTGCCTACCTTTGCCACTTCTCGAACAAAAGGTGCTGCTTTTGCACTCTGCTCAGCCGCTTGTTTATTTCCCCCATCTTCGCCAGGAGGCTGATCTACCAAACTAGAAGCAGCTTGATGCTGGAAATTAACACGCTCCCTGGCACGCTCTTGCTCTCTCTTCTGCTCGATAGCATCCACTTCATCTTCTTGCTGGATTTTAACGTGACTAAGAACCTTAACAACTTCCTGCTGCAGATTACTCATTAAATCCTGGAACAAAGTGAATGCCTCGCGCTTATACTCCTGGCGCGGGTTCTTACCACCATAACTACGTAAAAATATACCTTGGCGCAAGTGATCCATCGTTGACAGATGCTCCTTCCACAAGCCATCCAATATTTGTAAGGTGATCTGTTTTTCAAAGAGTCGCATCTTTTCGCCCACCGCAGCACACTTCTCTTCATAATTCTTTGAGAGAATTCTGTCTATCTTCTGCTTCAATTGCTCTTCGTAAAGCTGATCATCCTCATCTAACCAATTCTGAATATCCTGTTTGCTGGAGAATTCAGTCTCAATCGCTTCCTGCAAGCCTTGTACATCCCATTGCTCTGGAACACTCTGCGGCGGGATATATTCATCAACCAATTGGTTAACCACCTCAGTCCTCATTTCTGCTAGCAAGTCGGATATATCATCACTGGCCATTAACTCATTACGTTGACGATAAATAATTGTTCTTTGGTCATTGGCAACATTATCGTATTCCAATAACTGCTTCCGAATATCAAAGTTCCTACCTTCTACTTTACGCTGGGCTTTTTCTATCTGCTTGGTCACCATGCCATGTTCAATTGCTTCACCTCTCTCCATGCCGAGGCGCTTCATAAAATTCTTCACACCATCTGTGGCAAAGATACGAAGTAAATTATCTTCCATTGAAAGATAAAACCTAGAATAGCCAGGATCACCTTGGCGACCAGAACGACCTCTCAACTGATTATCGATGCGGCGAGACTCATGCCTTTCCGTACCAACAATATGCAAACCTCCAGCGGCAATAACTTGGTCGTGCCGAACCTGCCAATCGGCCTTTATTTTTTCAATTTGTGCATCTGTCGGGTTTTTCAGCTCGGCAACTTCTACCTCCCATTTTCCTCCCAACACTATATCCGTACCACGACCTGCCATATTAGTTGCAATGGTAACAATCCCGGGTCGCCCTGCTTGTGCAATAATTTCCGCTTCCCGTTCATGAAACTTAGCATTTAGTACCTCGTGCTCAACCTTCTCCTTCTTCAAGAAATTGGACAATATTTCAGAAGTATCAATTGATGCTGTACCAACCAGCACGGGTGCGCCCTTTGCACTCATTTCTACAATATCTTTTACTATTGCTTCGAATTTTTCTTCCATCGACAAATAGATAAGGTCGTTCGCATCTTCTCGAATCATAGGCATATTGGTAGGAATAATCACGACATCCAAACCGTATATTTGAGAAAATTCAAAGGCCTCAGTATCTGCTGTACCTGTCATACCAGAGAGGTTGTTATACAGGCGAAAATAATTCTGGAAAGTTGTTGAGGCAAGAGTCTGACTTTCACTCTGAATTTCCAATCCCTCTTTTGCCTCCAATGCCTGATGCAAACCCTCTGAGAGGCGCCGCCCCTCCATGGTTCGACCAGTGTGCTCATCAATCAAAACAATTTTTTTATTCTGGACAATGTATTCAATATCCCGATTGAATAAATAATGCGCCTTCAGGGCTGCATGCACATGATGCAATAAAGAAAGGTTGGTCGCAGAATACAGAGATTCACCTTCAGCAAGGAACTTCTTCTGGATCAACATATCTTCGACAAACTCGTGGCCCGACTCTGTCAGTTCTGCCTGTCTGCTTTTCTCATCAACAGTGAAGTGCCCCGACTCTTCCGGGACAAAACTCTTATCCATCATTTCCATCTTAGACTTTTCGGCTTTTACCCCTTTTTCCAATTTTGGAATTAATTGATTGATAGCTACGTACAATTTTGAGCCATCTTCAGCAGCACCCGATATAATCAGCGGTGTCCTTGCTTCATCAATAAGAATGGAATCCACTTCATCGATAATGGCAAAATTTAACTCCCTTTGCATTTTGTCATCTAATCGAAATGCCATATTGTCACGTAAATAATCGAAGCCAAACTCATTATTGGTTCCGTATGTAATCGACGAATCGTAGGCCGCTTTCTTGTCTTCAGGGTTCTGACCGGAGTTAATGATGCCTACACTAAGACCAAGAAATTCATAAAGTGGACGCATCCAGTTTGCATCTCTTTCAGCCAGATATTCATTAACTGTAACTATATGTACGCCTTGCCCAGTTAAGCCATTCAGGTAAGCTGGCAAAGTCGCCATCAGGGTTTTTCCCTCTCCCGTTCTCATCTCCGAAATACTGCCCTGATGTAGTACAATTCCACCAATCATCTGTACATCGAAGTGGCGCATTTCCAATGTTCGTTTACTCGCCTCTCGAACTACGGCAAATGCTTCTGGTAACAGTGAATCCGTAGACTCACCAGAATCAAATCGCTGTTTAAACTCGACTGTTTTTTGTTTCAACTCCTCATCCGATAAACCCTCGAATTCAGGCTCTATCGCATTGATGCGATCAACGATTTTCCGTAATTTCTTAAGCTTTCGTGAATTACTGCTTCCGAATATTTTGTTAAGTATTGTCATGACGCTCTATGTATTTTTAATGTGATTTCGATAGATTAGCCTCACCAAGCAACGCTAATAGCATTATAACTTGCTGCAGACCAATGAATGGGTATTAGCCGATGTGGTGGAGAATTTATCTTGCAGTACGGTGTATATAGGCAGCGGGGTCAACTATCCTGCCATTTTTGTAGACTTCAAAATGCACATGCGGCCCTGTAGACCTACCTGTGGAGCCTACCAGGGCTATATTCTGCCCCTTCATAACAATATCGCCAACATCTACCAATAGCTTTTCAGCATGGGCATATCGTGTTGCAAAACCATTGCCGTGATTTACTTCAACCATTAGACCATAGTCAGAGCGGGGTCCAGACCAGGTCACAACGCCAGCAGCAACGGTATTAATTTCCGCTCCTGCTCTTCCAGTTGTGAAGTCAATGCCACCATGGAAAGCCAAGTGGCCAGTGATAGGATCAAGCCGCTGGCCAAAACGCGAGGCGATCCACGACTTCGCCAGTGGGCGACCTGCAACAAAGACATCAGATTGGATTTTGCGATCAGTCATCAGACCTTCAAGAATGTCTAATTGCTGCTCGCGGTCTTCTAGTTGTTGTTCTAGTTGGTAAACAGCATCCATAAAACCGGCTGTCGAATACGAATCCGATGCACCTCTGGCAGGACCACCAATGGCAATAGGAGCACTAAAGTCAAACTCATCAGTACCTAAGTCCGCAATGGTGGCTATTCGTTCGCCAAGCGCATCCAGACGTACTAATTTAGCCTGCAGCATCGCCAAGCGCAGCGTCAGTGCTTCTATCTGTTGCTCAGACTCTTGTTTGACTTCGGAGATTTGCTTAGCTTGGATGCGAATTTGTCGCTCCCAATTCTGAGCAGACTCTTCACTGAACACACCGGAATTTTGTGAAACTGCCAACTCATAGCCAAAATAGCCGAGTGCCACTGGTGCCCCAAGCAGGCAGAAAGAAAGAAGGCCCTTTAGCCAACCTCTGAGAACGATGGTCTTAGTGTGACCGTGACGCTGGTCGACTAGAATTACTTTCATTATTTAAGCGAAATTCTCAATAAGCCCATTGGTGCCCAACCTTAAGACAACCCTTACACCTTTAAATTTCTATGTAAATCAGAAACTTAAAAGACAGCAAAAAAAATTAAGCTGCCAATACGGGTTTCATATAGGAGATAGGGACATTTGAGTCTTTATCGAAACTAACAATTTCCCAAGCATCTTTATTATCTTCGAGCAATCTTAATAAAGCATTATTAAGTGCGTGTCCAGATTTATATCCTTTAAACTCCCCGATCAAACTATTGCCTAACAAGTATAAATCCCCAATAGAATCAAGGATCTTGTGCTTCACAAATTCATCCTCGTAGCGCAAGCCATCCTCATTAAGCACCTTGTAGTCACCAACGGCTATAGCATTGTCCATGCTCGCCCCTAATGCTAAGTTTCGATTTCGGAGTTCTTCGAACTCATGCATGAACCCGAAGGTTCTTGCCCGGCTCACTTCTTTGACAAAGGAAGTACTAGAGAAGTCTATAGTGGCACTCTTGGTGTACTTCTTATAGACAGGATGATCGTAGAGTAGTGTGTAACTCACCTTGAAGCCATCAAACGGCTCCAAACTAACCGCCTTATCGCCTTGTTCCAAGCGCAACGGTTTTTTAATTTTGATAAACCGCTTTAAGTCCGACTGTTCTTCGATGCCAGCCGACTGAATCAAGAATACGAAAGGGCCGGCACTGCCATCCATGATAGGAACTTCCGGTGCACTTACATCGATAAATACGTTATCGATACCCAAACCAGAGAGTGCAGACATTAGATGCTCAATAGTAGAGATTCTTACATCGTCTTTAACTAGGCAGGTCGAGAGCGTAGTATCCCCAACATTGGGTGCCTTAGCAGGTATTTGAACAGGAGGGTCTAGATCGACGCGGGTAAAAATAATGCCACTATTCACGGGAGCTGGCCGCAAAGTCAGATAAACTTTCTCACCCGTATGCAGCCCAACACCAGTAGCGCGAATAACATTTTTTAAAGTTCGTTGTTTAAGCATAGGCCTTTGCTTTGTTTCGTAATAATTCGAAATAGGTGTTAGGTTCAATCAATATTCGTTAAGCATTGAGCAGCATCATAAAACATTGCGAATACAGCAATCTCGAAGAAACACGAGATAATCACTAGCCCCTAACCGCTCTTTTACGAATCAGAAGGCCTAAAACTGCCGTTTAAAGCTCGCAAAAATGAGCCAGAACAAAGCTGGAGCATAGTAGCAAAATTCGATGAATAACCCAATATATAGAATTATTCACGGACCATAAATACTCGCCCCAAGCTCCTCAGGGACGCCATTCCAATAACAAAGGCTCTGTAGAAGGGGTTGCCCTCTTGCTTAATCAGCCTGTTTCCTCAAGAAAGCCGGGATATCCAGATAATCCATATCAGTATCCGAGCCTACAACTCTGGCAGCCGCAGTAGCGCGCCCCGAACCCTGCCGATTACGCATGATTGCAGGCTTATCCAACTGCTGATAGTCCGTTGTCACTTCCTTATCAGTGTTATCAACGACTTTCGTGGGTCTTGCCTGAGCGCCACCCAATCCAGTTGCAACAACAGTAACTCGCATTTCATTATCCAGACTTGGATCAATAACCGTACCTACAACTACGGTTGCATCATCGGAAGCAAATTCCTCTACTGTGTCACCCACTTCTGAGAATTCACCCAAAGATAGGTTTTCACCCGCAGTGATATTAACCAATATGCCACGAGCACCTTCTAGATTCACATCCTCTAGCAGCGGGCTTCGGATAGCTGCTTCAGCAGCTTCGCGGGCACGTTCACTACCTGCAGCACTTCCCGTCCCCATCATAGCCATACCCATTTCAGACATCACAGTCTTCACATCGGCAAAATCCACATTGATCATACCAGGGTTCATAATAAGGTCCGCGATACCCTTAACCGCACCAAGCAAAACATCATTAGCTGCTTTAAACGCTTCCAGTAAAGAAGCTTCTTTACCGAGAACGTCTAACAACTTTTCATTCGGAATAGTTATGAGTGAATCAACCTGTTCAGTAAGCTGTCGAATGCCTTCTTCCGCCACACTCAAGCGCTTCTTACCTTCGAAAGGGAAAGGTCGAGTTACTACTGCTACTGTAAGAATGCCCATCTCTCTGGCAACTTCAGCAACAATCGGAGCCGCTCCTGTTCCAGTGCCACCACCCATACCCGCGGTGATAAAGACCATATCTGCACCAGAGAGAATTTCAGCTATTTCGTCTCTATCTTCCAAAGCTGCCTGTCGGCCGATTTCCGGGTTTGCACCTGCGCCAAGACCTTTAGTGATATTGCTACCCATTTGCAATATTGTCTTAGCCTTAAGGTTGTTAAGAGCTTGAGCATCTGTGTTAGCACAAATAAACTCAACCCCTTCCACCTGATTATTAATCATATGGTGCACGGCATTTCCACCACCGCCTCCAACGCCGATAACTTTGATCTCAGCGCTTTGTGCAACGTTCTCGACTAATTCAAACATATAGCCCCCTTCATTCCTTATTCTTTAACTACGTTAGTTATTGACTGTTAATATTAAAATTAAAAATTTCCCTGAAACCAATTCTTCACTCTGTCTACAATCCGGATTTGCGGTTCATGCTTAGTATCTACCCCACCTCTTTCTTGATACTGTTTTAAACCGTACAGTAATAGTCCAACGCCTGTAGAATAAATAGGGTTTCTTACAATATCGGCTAGTCCATTGACATTATGAGGGGTTCCTATCCTCACTGGCGCGTGGAATATTTCCTCGGCTAAATCCACAACACCTTCCATCTTGCTCGTACCTCCTGTCAGCACCACACCCGCAGCCAACAAGTTTTCAAAACCACTTCTTTGTAGTTCCGCCTGTACGAGAGTAAACAATTCGTCATAGCGAGGTTCTACTACTTCGGCCAGCGCTTGCCTTGACAACTCTCTCGACGCACGATCACCAACGCTAGGAACATTCAAAGCTTCATCAGCACTAGCAAGCTGCGTTAAAGCACAGGCATATTTAATCTTAATCTCTTCTGCATTCTCGGTTGGAGTCCGCAAGGCCATTGCTATGTCATTAGTAACCTGATCACCCGCTATAGGAATCACGCCGGTATGTCTGATCGCGCCTTCAGTGAATATGGCAATATCAGTAGTCCCTCCACCAATATCAACCAAACATACACCTAGCTCTTTTTCATCTTCTGTCAAGACGCTATAACTGGAAGCCAACTGTTCCAAAATAATTTCATTGGTTTCCAAACCGCAGCGCTTAATACATTTTTCAATATTCTGTACAGCATTTATTGCACAAGTCACTAGGTGCACTTTTGCTTCCAGTCGCACACCAGACATCCCAAGCGGCTCCTTAACACCTTCCTGGGAATCAATGATGTATTCCTGTGGCAGAATATGCAGTACTTTCTGATCAGCAGGAATAGCAACTGCTTGTGCAGCATCTATTACTCTTTCGATATCTGCCTTCATTACTTCACCATCACGTATCGCTACGATGCCGTGAGAGTTCATGCTTCGAATATGACTACCAGCTATCCCCGCATAGACGGAATGTATCTGGCAACCAGCCATCAATTCAGCCTCTTCTATAGCGCGTTGTATCGACTCCACAGTGGACTCGATATTAACAACCGTACCTTTTTTAAGACCTCGGGAGCGATGACTACCAATACCCACGATATCCAGACTGCCGTCTGCATTGATATCACCAACTATTGCTACGACCTTGGACGTGCCTATATCCAATCCGACAATCATGTTTTCGCTTACTGACTCATTCATCTAAACTCTCCAGAAAAACGATCGCCGAAATTGACCACTAATGTTTGGTGGAATAACTTCACCTAATTGCCACTCCTGTAAATTCAGACTCACTACTCTTAACCGCAATACCATTACCATATCTCAAATCTACTGAGAGGAACTGTGATGACTTCTCAAGAGCCTGGCTCTTATAGAAATCTACAAATCTCTGCGTTTTATCAAGAACATCTTTCCTACCAGCAGCAACTTGCATAGTATCGTTTAGCAGATACTCCCAACTCCCTCTCTTGCTTAGGCTAAGCCCAGATAGTCGCAACCCAGCCGGGAATAAGATTTGGTTAAGTTTCTGATATTGCTCCATAACTATTTGTTGATTATTTTCCGGACCTGTTAATAGCGGCAAGGAATTTAACTTATACATATCATCTGGTTGAAAAAGCTCGCCGTATTGATTCAATAATCGATGTTCTCCCCAGCGGGCTATTGCCACCTGCTCAAGCAACTGCAAAGACAGTGTGTTTGGCCACACCCTTTTTACAGAAGCCTTCAAAACCCAAGGATGTTGCTCCAGCTCATGCTTGACCCCAACAACATCAAAATTAAAAAAACCCTGCCCCATAAAGGCAGAGAGCAAAACACTCACTTCTGCTTCACTGACTCTTTGCCATTGATTCTCAATTCTGACCTTAGTAACCGGTCTATTTAAAAATCCAGAAACGGCAGCCTGGTTTTGTACAAGCACGAGCAACAAACCAAGCGCTAGAGCGGCAACGACATAAACCCTTTTTTTCCCTTTAGACTCAGCCTTTAGCGGCTGATTACCGGCAAAAGAAGTCCGACGAACGGCATGAATGCCACTCCCGGTTCTAATTGCTCTACTACTCGTTGACATAGCTCTTTAACTCACAACCTGCTTCAATTCCAGCAGTCTTAACAACAACTCATCAAAATTAATTCCAGCTTCCTTTGCTGCCATAGGCACGAAGCTATGATCTGTCATGCCTGGAAGCGTATTCAGTTCCAGCAAATAGAAAGCCCCATCCTGATCCTGCATAACATCAATTCTTGCAACCCCTTCACAGCCCAGGCTCGAATAAGCGGAGCGAACTAATTCATTCAACTCCAGCTGCTTAGCCTCACTAAGATTTGCAGGACAAATTACCTCTGTTTCCTCATCAATATACTTTGCATCAAAATCAAAAAATGCTCCGCTTGTGTTTATTAATTCTATTGTGGGTAACAACTGACTCTGTATTAACCCCACCGAAAACTCAGCCCCTGGAATAAACCTTTCTGCCATTACTTCAGAATCAAATTTACTGGCAACCTCAAACTGTTTTCTCAAGCTCTCGACGTCTTTAACAATTGCTACACCTAGGCTTGACCCACCACTGACCGGTTTCACAACCGCGGTTCCAAATTTCTCTATTACCGCCTGCCAATTTGTTTCACTATCAAGCATGACAAAATCGGCAGTGCTTAAACCTGCTCTTTGCCAAATCATTTTGCTCTTGGCCTTGTCCATGGCCAGAGCCGATGCTAATACGCCACTTCCTGTATAGGGAATCTTCAGAACTTCCAATAAACCTTGAATAGTTCCATCCTCCCCTCCCGGGCCGTGTAACATGACTACAGCCAAGTCTGGGTTTAGAGCAACAAGATCAGTGACGACAGTGTCACCTACATCCAGCTCAGTGACATTTACACCTAAGCGAAGCAAACCTTGATAAACAGCCTCACCGCTGCTCAAAGAGACTTCACGCTCTGCTGAGCTGCCACCTTTCAGTACCACTACGCGCCCACAGCTCTCGACTATTTCCTTTCTATTTATCGTTCTCATTTCTCATTTTCTTGACTGGCAAATGCAAAAATCTTCTATAAAAATCAATTAATTAAACTTTAAAGCCCAATTTGGCCAATTGTTTAGCCAAAGAACCAACACTTCCTGCTCCCTGAGTCAGAATAATGTCTCCCGGACAAACCAAATCGAGAAGAATCCCATGCACCTCAGACTCCTCTTTTACATATACTGGGTCGACTTTCCCTCGCAGGCGGATACTCCGACACAAGCTTCTCGAATCCGCACTGGCGATCTTTTTCTCCCCTGCTGAATAGACTTCAAGCAGGAGCAGCACGTCAGCCTCACCTAACACCTCAACGAAGTCCTCATAAAGGTCCTTGGTCCGACTATAACGGTGGGGCTGATAAATCATGACCAGTCGATTTTCTGGCCAACCCTCTCGCAGAGCACGCAAAGTGGCCGCAACTTCGGTAGGATGATGCCCATAATCATCGACCAACATGACAGTTCCACCAGCTACAGGGAACTTCCCTTGCACATCGAAACGCCTCCCCACACCGGAGAAGTTCTTAATGCCATTCTGAATATCCTTAACCTTAATTTTCTCATCGCTAGCGATAGCAACCGCAGCAGCAGCATTCAGGGCATTATGACGACCAGGCATTTTTAAAGTAATGCTCAGTTCATCTTGTGCTTCCCGGCGCACAATATTGAATTGCGTTGTCTCTTTGTTTTGGGTTAAACCGGTAATCCTAAAATCCGCACCTTCAGAAAACCCATAAGTTATTTTCGGCCTTGATATTTGAGGCAATATTTCACGCACCACAGGGTCGTCTATACAGAGAACCGCCAGGCCGTAAAAAGGCAAATTGTGGAGGAAGTCGATGAAGTATTTCTTCAGGTTTTCGAAGTCCCCCCCATAAGTACTCATATGGTCAGCTTCAATATTGGTGACAACCGCCACCATCGGCTGCAAGTGCATAAAAGAAGCATCACTTTCGTCAGCTTCTGCCACCAAATACCTACTCTCTCCGAGCCGTGCATTGGTTCCTGCGCTGTTTAACAATCCACCGATGACAAATGTTGGATCGAAACCCGCCTCTCCCAATACCGACGCAACCATACTGGTCGTTGTCGTTTTGCCATGGGTGCCGGCAATTGCTATCGAATGCCGATATCGCATTAGCTCAGCCAACATTTCGGCACGTGCAATTAACGGCTTTGAAAGGCTTATCGCTGCTTTAATTTCAGGGTTACGCTCATCGATAGCACTTGAATAAACAACAACATCTGCATTCTTAACATTACTCTCATCGTGTCCAATAAAAATCTGGGCATTCATCAATGCTAAGCGAGCAGTATTAGGAGATTCTCTCAAGTCTGAACCACTAACCTCATACCCTTGGTTCAATAATACTTCTGCTACCCCACACATGCCCGCACCACCAATACCGACGAAATGTATCAACCTAATTCGTCGCATCTCTGGAATAACATGTCTATTAGCTGCACTATGCATGAGCCACCTCCATACAATAAGAAGCTATTAGCTCGTCAGCATTACAGACAGCTATTGATCTAGCCGCCGAACTCATTCTCTGCAATTCTTCTCTATTCTCTTCTAAACCTACCAACAATTGACTCAGGGCAGTTACGCTCAAGTCACACTGCTCTAAGAGAAACGCTGCACCTGTCTGCACTAGCCAGTTTGCATTGTGGGTCTGCTGTTGATCACTATGATATGGATAAGGCACTAATATAGCGGGCAAGCCAACTGCAGCTAATTCACTGACAGTGCTGGCACCAGAGCGACAAATAACAATATCGGCCCATGCATAGGCCTGAGCCATATCATTAATAAAAGCGACAACTTTCAAATTCTCTGATAACTCCAAACCACAGGATCGGTAATTATCTTCAGTTTGCGACAAGGTCCTATCGCCGGTTTGATGAAGCACAGAAGGCCTGCTCTCAACGCTCCATGCAGCTAATACAGCTGGAATAGTTTCATTTATTGCCAGCGCACCCTGACTACCACCAAGCACGAGAATTCGTAATGGCCTAGTCAAATTGTCTTTTGTGCTCACACTCTGCGCGAGAGCAACAATTTCCTTTCTCAATGGGTTCCCGGCATGAACAACCTTGCCGCTCACTTTAAAAGTATTAGGAAAAGCTTCGAAAACTCTATCAGCAATCATCGCTAATATTTTGTTAGTGAACCCCGGCACTGCATTTTGCTCATGCAATATCAGCGGCTTTCTCATCAATTTAGCCGCCACTCCTCCTGGGCCCGAAACGAAACCACCCATACCCAATACGCAATTTGGCTTAACACGCACAATCACTTTTATCGATTGAATCAATGCCACGACCAACATAAGCGGCGCCAATAAAAGACGCAGCACTCCCTTACCTTTTAGCCCCTTCGCGGAGACAGCATGAATCGTGATTCCCGTACCTTTTAGCAAGCGGTTTTCCATGCCGTTTTTGGTTCCCATCCACTCCGTACGCACCCCTTTCTCTTGCAACTTCTGCGCAATCGAAAGGGCAGGAAACACATGCCCTCCAGTACCAGCCGCCATAATCAGAATAGTTGTTTTCTCTGCAATCATGACTAGAGCTCCGCCCCTGCCTTATCCTCAATTTTGCACTCAACCTCATATTGGATACGCACCAAAAGCCCTATCATGAAGAAACTCATAATAAGACTTGCACCACCATAACTTAGGAAAGGAAGCGTAAGCCCTTTTACTGGAAGCAGACTAATGCTAGCTCCAACATTGATCATAGTCTGTCCAGCAAACAGGAGACCTAATCCATAGGCAAAAAATGCTGCAAAAAGTTTGTTGCTCTGTTGAGCCTTTTTACCAATTGAGAATGCTTTGTAGATAAGCGCACTGAATAAAAGGATCACTAAAACCACTCCAATCAAACCTAACTCTTCACCAATAATGGCAAGCACAAAATCATTATGCGCCTCCGGCAAGAAATAAAGTTTCTGTATGCTGTTTCCTAAACCTACTCCCAGCCACTCCCCACGTCCAAAAGCCACCTGCGCCATCGCTTGTTGATAACCTCCATTGGTTACGTTTTCAACGGCCCAGGGGTCAAGAAAGGAAGTAATACGGTCAATCACGTATGGCTTCATCACAGCAAGCATCGCAATACCACCCATACACAAAGTGAGCATAAGCAATATGCGATAAAATTTAGCTCCCGCAAGAAAAATCATGCACAAAGCGGTAAGCGTAAGAATCACCATCGTTCCGTGGTCCGGCTGGAAGTGAAATAATGCAACAGCAGCACCCACAACCAATAACGGTTTATAGAACCCAGACCATTTTTCTCGCACTTCATCCAACTGCCGTTCTAAAAAAGCAGCAAGATAAATGACAATAAACACCTTAGCGAGCTCTGACGGCTGCAAGTCAAATACAACCAGATCAATACGCCTAGTACTACCTTTAACTGATTCACCAACCCCTGGAACAAGCACTAGCAACAACAAGCCGAACGACGCCATTAGCAGATACCAGCTATTCAAACGCCATACTTGAACTGGAATATGCAAAGTCATTATCAATACGAAGATGCCTATTACCGCAAACACGAGTTGTCGCTTCAGAAAGAAGAAAGGATCGGCGTATTGACCGCTCGCTATTTCCACCGATGCGGAGGTCATCATTAGCAAACCAATAAAGAGCAAAAGGAAAGTCAACAGAAGAACGCTGTTCATCATCCTGGGCTGATGAGGAACATTTACAAATTGAGCGTTAGTCTGTAGCGCTGTAGCCATACTCACTGCAACGTCTCCACGGATTGAATAAATGAAAGCCCTCGATGTTGAAAATTCTCAAACATATCGAAGCTCGCACAAGCGGGCGACAGCAACACCGCATCGCCTGCAACCGCATGTTGCAAAGCAACCTGGACAGCATCCTGCATATCACTTGCAAAATAGGTCTGAATATCTGCATCAAAGCTGGCTGCTATCTCCACTGCATCTTGTCCTATAAGAATCACTTCTTTGCACCACCTATTTATTGCCGGAACCAAGGCCGAAAAATCCGCCCCTTTTGCAACCCCTCCGGCAATCAAAACAATATGTCCGGGAATACGCTGACCCAGACCTTCAACTGCTGCCACCGTCGCACCAACATTGGTTCCTTTGGAATCGTTGTAAAACTCTACTCCGGACACATTAGCAACCCACTGGCAACGATGAGGCAAGCCTGTAAATTTAGTAATAGCAGCTCGAATTGGTTTCATATCAATATTCACCGCCATCGCCATCGCCATAGCAGCCAGCACGTTCGAAATATTATGCTGACCAAAAACTTTCAGCTCAGTTACTGAAACTATTTTCTCAAACTGATAAGCCAGATATTGATCACCATCTTCCTCTAACAAGCCCAAACCATTTACGCTAGGTCGACCAAATCCGAAATCCCAAACCACTGCGTCGCCACTCTCCAGGGGATAACTATTCTTGTCATCACGGTTAATCACGGCCTGCTTGCATCCTCTAAATATTCTTTGCTTCGCCCGACAGTAATCATCAAGACTTTCATACCTATCCATATGATCTGCACTCAAATTCAAAATACTCGCCACTTCGGCATTCAAGCTCTTGGTTGTCTCTAGCTGAAAACTGGATAGCTCCAACACGTACAGATCTTTTTTTTCCTCTAAAAGAAGCTCTAAAGCAGGTTTAAAATTTTCACCATCCAAATTTCCACCAAGTCCAAACTCCTTTCCTGCTTGTTCAAATATTTCTGCCAACAGCGCCACTACAGTGCTTTTTCCATTAGAACCTGTAACAGCAACAATAGGTGCATTCACTTGCTGGGAAAAAATATCTATATCACCAGTAATCGGAATCCCCGCTTTTTTTGCTGCAACAATTTCTTTCGTCCGAATACTTACCCCAGGACTAACAACAAGCTGCTTTGCTTGTAAAAATGTTTCTGTCGAGAACTCGCCCAACTCACACTCAACTTCCGGCAAAAGCTCTTGCAAAACTGCCAAGCTAGGTGGCTCCGCTCTGCTATCAACAATTTTAAATTTTTCCCCTTGGGCAGCGAAATACTTCGCACACGATAGCCCGGTTCCTCCAAGGCCAACGATTACAGTAAGACGGTCGTCCTGTTCAGTCGCCATCTCTTCCTATCCCTGTTATCTACTAGCGAAGTTTCAATGTTGCCAAACCAAATAGAACTAACATAACCGTAATAATCCAAAAACGAACTATGACTCTTGGCTCTGGCCAACCCTTTAATTCAAAATGGTGATGCAATGGCGCCATACGAAAAATGCGCTTACCTGTTAATTTAAAAGACGCAACTTGTATAATTACTGAGGCAGTTTCCGCTACAAAAATACCACCCATAATAAAGAGCACTATTTCGTGGCGTGAAATGATTGCCATTACGCCCAAAGCCGCCCCAAGCGCCAGCGCACCTACATCACCCATAAATATTTGTGCCGGGTAAGTGTTAAACCATAAAAACCCGAGACCAGATCCCAAAAGAGCGCCGGCAAAAATAACCACTTCACCTGAGCCAACCACATAAGGAATGTTGAGGTAAGCAGAAAACTCAATATGCCCTGCCAAATACGCTATTATGCCCAACGCACCACCTACCATTACTGTTGGCAAAATGGCCAGACCATCAAGACCATCTGTCAAATTCACCGCGTTACTGAAGCCGACAATAATGAAACAGCTAACTGCGATATAAAAAATACCTACATCAATCGCCACACCTTTGAAGAAGGGCACTATATAGCTAGTCTCAACGGTACTAAACGCCGTGTAATAAAGCGCAGTAGCAGCAACAAGAGCAATTGCCGTCTGCCAAAACAACTTCCATCGAGCAGACAACCCTGCTGTGTTTTGTTCAAAGACTTTACGATAGTCATCCACCCAACCAATCGCACCGAATAGCACAGTAACCAACAATACTATCCAAACATAATGATTCCTCAGGTCGGACCAGAGCAATGTACTGAGAGCTATACTCACCAAAATAAGCGCACCTCCCATAGTAGGGGTGCCCGCCTTACTGAAGTGAGTTTCAGGACCATCATCACGCACCACTTGTCCAATCTGATGGTAATTCAAGCGTCGAATCATCGTCGGACCTATTAGCAGTGATATCCCCAGAGCAGTCAAAATGCTAAAAATGCCACGTACCGTAATATACTGAATAACGGAAAAACTGTTATCGAATTGTATTAAGTAGTCTGAGAGCCAAACCAACATTAGTTTTCTCCGTCAGATTTTAGTGCCATGACAATATCGTCCATTCTTGCTGCTCGAGAACCTTTGATTAAAACGGTCATCTCTGAACCCGCAATAGAAATAAGCGCTTGTAGCAACTCATCTTTACTAGAAAAATGTCTACCTTTAGCCTTGAATGCAGCAACCATCAACTTGGATTTTTCACCGACAGCCCATAGCTCAGTGACCCCTGCCTTGGCCGCATATTCACCTACAAAAGCATGAGCAGAATCAGTTTCCGCTCCCAGCTCTTTCATATCCCCTGCCACTAATATTGTCCTGCCTGGTACTGAAGCAAGAACATCTATTGCCGCAGAAAAAGAGCCTGGGCTTGCGTTATAACTATCATCGATTATCACGCAACCATTAATTCCAACAAATTTCGAAAGCCTTCCTTTTACAGGGTTCAGACCAGCCAAACCTTGCGCCACATCTTCCAAGCTAACTCCAGTCTCGATAGCCACAGCAGCAGCGGCAACAGCATTCAAAACATTATGTTTGCCAAGAAAATTAATCCTTATAACTTGCTTACCTGCAGGTGTAATTAAATTAAAATGGCTTGTTCCATCTTTTTGAAATTCCACATCAGCAGCATAATATTCTGCAGCTCCCGAAGTATTGTTATAACTGAATAACACTTTCTTCTTATCCCCGGCCCGTGCAATCCAATCGTCAACATGAGCATCATCGCCGTTAAGAACTAACACACCATCCTTTTTGAGACCCTCAATGATTTCGCCTTTAGCGCGAACAATTCCATCAAGAGACCCAAAACCTTCAATATGCGCCGGGCTTGCATTAGTAATTAACGCAACATCAGGCTGCGTTGCCGATACACTAAACGCTATTTCTCCAGCACAGTCAGCACCCATTTCAATCACAATATATTTATGCCGCTCTTCTACCCTCAGTAAAGTAAGAGGGACTCCGATTGTGTTATTAAAATTAGCCTCAGTAGCTAAACAGTCTGCTGAATTACCCAGAATTGCCCCAAGCATTTCTTTCACTGTAGTTTTACCCTGACTTCCTGTTAGAGCTACTACTTTGGCTGTACTACGCAGACGTGTAAGCCTAGCTATCTCCCTCAGAGCCAGATGTGTATCTGCTACCCGTAGCGTCGGTATTCCGGCATCAACATCTCTTGATGTTATCGCTGCACACGCACCTTTTTTTTCTGCCTCTTCAACAAAACTATTGCCGTCAAAGTTCTCCCCAACCAGTGCCAAGTAGAGATCTTCTTTAATTAAAGAGCGAGTATCAGTAGATATACTTGAGAACATCAGATCTTCACCTTTCAGTTCACCATCTAACTCTTCGGCAAGCTGCGACAGTTTCATGCCAGCAATCAATTCGTTTCCCCAACTATGCTTTTCTTTCACGCGACTGCAATGCCAGTCTGGCCTGACTGGTATCACTGAAAATTAATTTATTACCCCCGACATCCTGATAAGTTTCATGGCCTTTTCCCGCCACCAAAACAACATCATCGACTTCAGCTTTTTCGATTGCACTGGATATCGCTTTCGCTCTATCTCTTTGCACAGCAATACGATCAGGGTTATTCGTGCCGCTTAATATATGCTGCACTATTTCATCCCCGTCCTCGTTCCGAGGGTTGTCATCCGTAACAATCACCCTATCCGCGAACTTTTCTGCTATTTCGCCCATGATCGGACGTTTGCCTTTATCGCGGTTTCCACCACAACCGAATACACACCAAATTTTCCCACTGAAATGGTCCCTTAGTCCGCGTAGCGCACTACTTAGACCGTCTGGAGTATGGGCATAATCAACTACTACCGTTATGTCATTGTTGTCTCCAACAATCTCCATGCGCCCATCAACAGGGCTTAAACCAGAGACCAATTCACACAATTGCTTAATATCTATCTCTTGATGACGCGGCATATAACTGATCAACGCAGTGATAACAGCCAATAAATTACTTATATTGAAATAGCCTATTAATTTGCCGCTAACAGTTCCTCTACCTAGCGGGGTCGCAATACGAGCTTCAAAACCTCGTCGGCCCAACACAATTTCTTCAGTGTGAACCGTCGCCACAGAATTCTTAATGCTGTAAGTAAACACTTTAACGCTTGGCGCTATCGCATTAATTATTGATAAGGCATAAGGGTCATCAAGATTAACAATTGCATGTTTGAGCCCCCTCATCGTAAACAATTTCTTTTTATTGTTTCCGTAATCCTTCATGCTTCCATGGTAGTCAAGATGATCACGTGTCAGGTTAGTAAAAATTGCTGTATCGAATTTCACTGCCTTGACTCTTTTCTGATGCAAACCCACTGAAGAAACTTCCATCACTACAGGGTCAATTCCACCTTGCGCCATTTCTGCTAACGCCGTCTGGGTAAAAACCGGGTCTGGGGTAGTAAGCTGAGTAGCTTTAAGATCACCATAAATACCGTAACCCAAAGTACCGATTGTGCCGCAACTATAACCACTGGAAGCCAGCGCCTGTGCAATAAACTGACAACAACTCGTCTTGCCATTTGTGCCGGTAATACCGATCACATTTAGCTTGTGACTTGGATGCGAATAAAATCGCGAAGCGATCTCACTTAACTTGGCAGAAAGGTTATCGACAGCAATCACAACCACCTCATCGATAACTTGAAGCCCCTGCCATTTGCCTCCTGACTCTGCAAGCACAGCCGCAACGCCTAACTGAATTGCTTCTCCAATAAAATCTCGAGCGTCATGGTTGCGCCCGAAACATGCTAAGAACAAATCACCCTTTTGCAATAGGCGACTGTCCATCTGAACTCCAGACACAGTGACATTAGCTGCCTGAGGGATCGGCTCAGGAAGAACCACCAAACCATCTACCAGGTCAGGTAAGAAACCATTCGAAATCAAAAGTTCTGCTGTATTCATTTTAAATTGAACTCAACTGTTTCGTTTCGTTTTTCGGCACATCATCAGGAGCGATGTTCAAAATTCTCATAGCGCCAGAAGCTACTCTTGAAAAAACAGGAGCCGCAACTTGACCACCATAGTGTTCATCACCTTTTGGTTCATACACGATTACCACAATAGCCAATTTCGGATCATTCGCTGGCGCTAAACCAACAAACAAAGAGTTATGCGCATTTTCTTCATAGCCAAATTCGCCAACCACATGCACAGTTCCTGTTTTTCCTGCCACGCTATAGAAAGGAACCCTTGCCTCGTTCGCGGAACCTCCACGAGAAGGGTCAACTACAGTCTCAAGCATTGCCAACACCTGATTGCTAATTGTCTTACTCAACACCTGTTCTTTTGGTGAAACCTGAACAGCAGCTTCATCAAGCTTTAAAAGAGACACCGGCTTTCTTATGCCATCATCAGCGATAACAGAGTAGGCCTGAGCCAACTGCAAGGCAGTAGTAGACAAACCATAACCAAAGGAGAAAGTTGCTGTTTCAATACGGCTCCAGCGACGGTGGTTCGGCAACACCCCTGCACGCTCACCGGGAAACCCTGTGCCAGATATCTGCCCCATACCGACACGTTCCAGAACATCGCGGATGGGCTCAGGTCCAATTTCAAAAGCGATTTTACTGGAACCTATATTGCTGGATTTAGTAATTACTCGCGTCAGGTCTAAGGTGCCGTAGTTAAGAATGTCTTTGACTTCTTTCCCGTTTACCATCATCCACCCCGGGCTGGTTTCGATGGTCGTATCAGGCGCATACAAGCCCGACTCCAAAGCCGCGGCGACCGTAAACGCCTTAATGGGAGAACCTGGCTCAAACACATCAGTAATGGCCCGATTTCTCAGCACACTAAAGTCAGTCATATTGGCTTTATTGTGAGGGTTGTAGGAGGGTTGATTAGCCATCGCCAACACTTCTCCTGTGTCAACGTCCAATACCACAATAGACGCTGACTTGGCACGACGAGCAATAAATTCTTCTTTTAACTCTTTATAGGCTAGATTCTGCAAACGAAAATCAATACTAAGCTCGAGATTTTTTCCAGGTTGAGCAGGCTGAATTATATTTAACTCCTCAATTATATGCCCACGCCTATCTTTGATCACCTGTCGTCTTCCCGGCACTCCTTGCAGCCACTTATCATAGGTAAGCTCTAAGCCTTCCTGCCCCACATCATCAACATTACTAAAACCGATTAAGTGCGCAGTTACCTCGCCCTGGGGATAAAACCTTTGATATTCTTGCTGTTCATAAACTCCATTAATATCCAAAGCAAGAATTCTGTCAGCCTCAACGGGCGACAGGCGCCTTTTTACATACAAAAATTCTCTGCGACTGTTTCTTTTTATAGTTTGAGCTAGGGTTTCTGTACTTAACTCCAGCTCATTCGCCAGAGTCTCTATTGCTTTGAAATCCCCGTATATTTCCTGAGGGTTTACCCAGAGAGACTTCACTGGCGAGCTAACAGCAAGAGGCTCACCATTGCGATCTGTTATTAGACCTCGATTTGCTATCAGCGGCACTGTTCGAATGGTTCGCGCATCTCCCTGACTCTGCAAAAAATCTCTCTCGAGTATATGAAGAGCGCTTACCTTCCAACCAATAGCAATCACACACAAAAGCATGACAAACAGCACAAGATGCAAGCGCCATTGCTGAAGAAGCTGAGATAGTTTAGCGTTGTTCATGACTCACCATCACAATACTACTGATGTCTGGAACTTCCATCTGCAATTTCTCAAGCGCCTTCTGCTCGATACGCCCTTCTACACCGAAGGTACTTTGCTCAATCAGCAGTTGCCCCCACTCCATCTCCAATTGATTGGCCTGCTCTCGTAGTTCCTGCAATTCATTGAATGCGAATCTATTATGGTGAGTAGTTGCAACAACAAATAAGCCACTAACCAACACCAGGCTAAGCACCAAAAACAAGCTAAAACTAGAAAAATACGTAACACCTGCCCATTGCAAGATAGGCAGGTGCTTAATGTCTGCTTTGCGAGATTTTTTCGTTCTTTTAAGTGCCACAGTATCTACCATTGCAATTATCTTGTTATTAGGCGATCTTCTCTGCCACACGCATTACTGCGCTTCTCGCACGCGGGTTCTGCTCAATCTCCATAGAGCTTGCTTTTACTCGCTTACCTACAGTTTTTAACTTTGGGTTCAATAAATCCTGCGGAACCGGCAAGTTTCTAGGAAAACTATCTCCCTTAGTCTGCAAAGCAATAAATTTCTTGACCATGCGGTCTTCCAAAGAATGAAAACTTATAAAAGCTAAACGACCACCTACTCTTAACACCTCAAGCGCTTGCTGCAACGCCTGCTCGAGCTCGCCAAGCTCATCATTAATGAAGATACGAATACCTTGAAAAGCCCTTGTAGCCGGGTGCTTATCTCTTTCCCAGGCAGGGTTCGCTTCCTTGATAATTTCTGCTAACTCCGCCGTAGTCGAAATAGGCTTTTCCGCTCGCTCTAAGATAATTCGCCGCGCCATACGTCTTGAGTGGCGTTCCTCTCCAAACTGGTATAGCACGTCAGCTATTTCCTGCTCTTCGGCGTTATTAATCCACTGCGCCGCACTCATACCAACAGTTGGATTCATTCGCATATCTAGAGGTCCGTCTCGCAAAAAACTAAAACCTCGATCAGAGTTATCTAATTGCGGCGAAGACACACCCAAATCAAAAACAATGCCATCTATAGAGCCAAGAATCCCTGCAGCTTTTATCCGTGGCTCAATTTCACTAAACGGTGCATGCATTACTACTAATCGTGAATCGTTCTGCTGTAGCTTTTGTGCCACCTCAATGGCTTCGGGGTCCTTATCGAAAACAAACAAGCGACCATCTGCCCCTAAACGCTCAAGAATTAGCCGGCTATGCCCCCCTCGCCCAAATGTCGCATCTATATAGATACCGTCAGTTTTAATAGAAAGCGCATCAATTGCTTCCTGCATCAACACCGTTTCATGGAGTGACTCGCTAGTCATGAGTCAACCTAGAGAGCCAAAGCCCGTAATTTATCTGGCAATTCCCCTTCCGATGTTGACTCTGTTAACCACTGATCCCTTTGCTGATTCCAGATATCTTGGCTCCATATCTCCAGCTTTTTACCTTGACCGATAAGACATACATGTTTCTCTAACTGCGCATACTGTCGCAGTTCTTGAGGCAGCAATATCCGACCACTGCCATCCATCTCAAGGTCATTGGCATGACCAATAAGCAGATGCTTAACACGCTGCGACACTGGGTCAAAGCTAGAAAGGGATTCAATTTGGCGCTCTATTTGTTCCCACTCTGAGAGTGGATAAAGCAATAGACAACGGTGATTGGTGTCGATAGTAACAACCAGATGCCCGGAGCAATGATTTGTTAATTGCTCCCGATAGCGGGCAGGCATAGCCATACGCCCTTTTGCATCAAGATTGATAGTATTTATGCCGCGAAACACTTGCTGTCCCCATTATTATTGGAAGAAATTGGTCGGATTTGAATCCTTCAAATCCCCACAATTCAACAATTTTTTCCATTTTTCGCCACTAAGCAACACTATAGAACCACTCATGTAAGAGCGCAAGCCTTATTTACCTGATTTTTATTAAGAAAGTGCGCGAACATGCAGCTAAAAGTAGGGAAAACGCAGGAAAAATGCCTTAAAAGAAAAGACAAATCCTGCAATAACAAACTGGTAGAAAGCCTAGTTAAAGTAGACTATTAAGATAAGGTCACGAAGTAACTGAATGTGGGGAGAATTAAGCGAGCCAGCCTATAAGCCGGGTTCTGTCGAGGACAATTATTCATCTGCAACCTGCGTCACCACAGGTTTCTAGCGGCCTACCCGAACCCAATGCGAGCAACATTAATGGATTCCTATTTGGCCTTGCTCCGAGTGGGGTTTACCTTGCCACGAGCTGTTACCAGTCGTGCGGTGCGCTCTTACCGCACCATTTCACCCTTACCTAACCACACACGCAAGCGCACATGCTCAGGCGGTATACTTTCTGTTGCACTAGCCGTGGGCTTGCGCCCCCCAGGCGTTACCTGGCACTCTGCTCTACGGAGCCCGGACTTTCCTCTGCCAATTTCCTCATAAACCGATAAGCGATAAACAAAGAGCTAAAGGCAGCAATTGTCCAGCTGACTCAAAACAGAGGTTAATAGAGAAAGCCCATAGTTACAATAGCAATTGTTATTCATCAACAGATAATTGCTTCAAGGCAGATTCATACAAACTATTTTTACTTGCCCCAGTTATCTTACTAGCAAGGCTAACCGCTTTTTTCATTGAAACTTCAGCCCTCAACAAACTCACGACCTCCATCCCACGCTCGTGCCGACGCATCTCCTCAAGCTGCTCATCACAAGCTGCTACGACAATAACGAATTCACCCTTTTGCTGATTCGAGTCTTGCTCCAACCACTGCACACAATCAGCCACGCTACCGAAACAATGAGACTCAAAACGTTTAGTCAATTCTCGAGCCACAAACATTAATCGCTCTGAACCAAAAACGCTCTGCATGTCTTTTACACTACTGAGTATTCTGTGGGTTGATTCGTATAATACTAAAGTACGGCGCTCATCAGCTAACTCGGCTAACCGCTTGCGCCGCGCCGATGTCTTGCTAGGCAGAAAGCCCTCGAATGTGAAGCGATCTGTCGCTAGTCCAGAAACACTAAGCGCCGCTATCAACGCACTCGCACCCGGCACAGGCAATACCGCCAAGCCTCGCTGCCTAGCCAAAGATACTAATCTGTACCCCGGATCTGAAATTAGAGGAGTTCCCGCATCGGAAATTAGGGCTACAGAATTTCCTCTTTGCAAAGTATCCAATACTTTTTCAATCGCACTGTCGCTAGAAAAATCATGGTGCGAAACCAAAGGCGTTGTAACGCCAGTACTTTGCATTAATTTCTTACTATGCCGCGTGTCCTCAGCCGCTATAATGCTCACTGAATTCAATGTGTCTATCGCCCTTTTTGATATATCATCAAGATTACCAATAGGGGTCGCCACTATATAGAGAACGCCTGTTTCACTCATTACATTTACTTCTTGTTTTACTTGCAACTGGCCCGACAACATTTAGCAATATGCCACCAGCACGCAAACAGCTAATAAATTGCTGTCCATATAGAACTGTATTAACCTTAAATTGATTAAACAACTTAACAGACAAGCCTACTCGCACAAAGATGAATTTTAGCATTACTCCTACCATACGGCGTGCCTCATTGCTTTTGCTCTTGCTTATTATTAAAGCCTGCAGCTCAGCTTCCACCGATCTGGAACGCACCCAATCCGAGCTTATTTCGGGCAATGCTTCCATTGATGAACTAGTTCATGCAGCGAACAACAGTGAAGGCAGTGAGTCGACAGAGCTTAAAATACGCGCCTTGGAAGCATTGGTGGATGCTGGTGACCTTGAGCGTGCTGCTACTCAATCTGCCATCATACGCAGCCTCACTGAACTGCCGCAACAACAGCAACTTCGCTCCCTTATGGCACAAGCAGAACTTGCTCTGGTAACTGAACAGCCCACACTGGCACTGAGCCTGTTAACCGATACCGCAACCGTTGGGTTTAAACAACAAACTTCTTTGCAAAGAGAATATTTACTCAAGCTGGGGCGAGCCTACCGGGATAGCGGTCAATATGCGAAATCATTGGGTGCTTACTTACAGCTAAATGATATAGCACCGGACACGCGCAGCGCGAACAACCATATCCATGATGAAATATGGAGCGCTTTGAGCAAATCCAATACTACCCAGCTAGACAGTTTTGCTAATTCAGCTGACAACTATGAATCAAGGGGTTGGGTAGAACTAGCACGAGTTGTTAAATCTAAACAATACAGCATAAAGGCGCAGCTTGAGGCAATAGCCCAGTGGCAAAGCATCTGGAGCCAACATCCTGCCGCACAACAACTGCCTCAGACACTAAACAAGCTGACACAAACCTGGAACCAAAGACCAAAACACATCGCCCTTATTTTGCCATTGCAAGATTCAGCTGGGAAAGCCATTCAGGAAGGTTTCTTGAGTGCTTACTATGCTGCCCTTGAGGCTTCCCGGGAAGTACCCAAAATATCGGTATACGATAGCAGCAACAGCTCCACTATCTACCCCATCTATGATGCAGCCGTTGCCGGCGGAGCGGACCTTATTATCGGCCCACTCTACAAACAACTGGTAAATCAGTTGCAACAACTTGATAAGCTTCCAGTTCCCACGCTAGCACTTAATTATGCCGACCAAGAGCTTGCTAAGCCCGACAATCTAACCCAATTTGGTCTTGCTCCCGAAGATGAAATCGAACAAGCCGCAAACCTAGCCTGGGAGACTGGGCACAGGAATGCCGCCATCATTACACCTGCATCTGACGATTATCTGCGCTTTCAACAAACATTCGCTGATACCTGGACAGAGCGAGGTGGCAAACTTGTATCCCAAGCAAGCTTCAATGGAGCCGGCGATTATGCAGATGTAGTTAAACGCGTTATGGCGATAGATTCTAGCGAAGCCCGAAAAGAGCGATTATTAGACTTCCTGCCTAGGTCGAATATCAAGTTCACACCGCGTCGGCGCAAGGACGTGGATTTTATCTTTCTTATTGCCAACCCTCGAGAAGGCAGACAAATCAAACCCACACTGGCGTTCTACTTCGCCGAAGACATCCCCGTTTACGCTCTACCTTCAATCTATGATGGCTTGAATAACCAAAGCGCCAATCAGGACCTCAATGGCATTGTATTTACCGATGCCCCCTGGGTTCTTGCAAGCTACGACCCTCTCAAGGCAGATACGTCCTCAAGCTTACGCCCTGCACCAGGAGCAATACAACGACTCAGGGCTATGGGTATAGACAGCTTCAGGCTTTACCCTCGGCTTCAACAGTTTGCCGAGCAGGACATTACTTCCATACCTGGTGCCACGGGCATTCTTAGTATGGGTGAAAATCATCGTATTCAGCGCCTACTTGAGGTAGCACGATTTGTCGATGGCAAAGCAACTTTGGCGGGAAGGAATAATTCAAGCGCCAATTAGTGCAACCATGTGATTTATGCTTTCTCTAAAGCCATCAGGTCGTCCAGTGAAATTCGGCAAATTCATCAACAGCCATCTATTTGGAAGAGAACAGGAAAATAACGCCGCTGCCTACTTACGCAAACAAGGGTTGAAGCTTGTTTGCAAGAATTACCATTCACGCTTTGGCGAAATTGATTTGATAATGATGGACAAGTCCACCTTGGTATTCGTCGAAGTCCGCTATCGTCGCCATAATACTTTTGGAGGAGCTATCGGTTCAGTCAGCATTAGCAAACAACATCGGATTCGCGTTACCGCATCCCAATTCCTCCAGAGTCAGAAAAAGTTCCAACACCTAATGTGCCGATTTGATGTTATTGGCATTTCCCAGAGAACAGGAGATACAATGCAAAAGTTCCACTGGGTTAAAGATGCATTCACTTGAAACTTTTCTTGCTTGCACACAGTCTCAATAAGCAGACAATAACAGCAAAAAACAGTGCCACAACGGTAAACATTGACGCCCGGATGGCCGATAAAGGTAGATACTTTTAAATTTTAAAGAACCAATTTTAAGGATATAACTAGATGGAATTGGCAGACCAAATAAGTCAGCATTTTTTAGATAGCATAGAAGTTAAGCAAGAATCTATCGAGCAGCTTGTGAATCCTATCCATCGGGCTGGCGAAGCTATGGTAAAAAGTTTGCTCAATAACGGCAAAATTCTAAGCTGTGGAAATGGTGGCTCTGCCGGTGACGCACAGCACTTTTCCGCAGAACTATTGAACCGCTTCGAGAAAGAGCGCCCCGGACTTCCTGCCGTAGCATTAACGACTGACAGCTCAACACTAACAGCCATAGCGAACGATTACAGTTACGAAGAAATTTTCTCGAAACAAGTAAGCGCTCTCGCTCAAAGCGGTGATGTGCTGCTAGCCATTTCGACCAGTGGCAACTCCGTCAATGTCGCTGCCGCCATGAGGGCGGCGCATGAACGGGGCATGGTGCTCGTGGTTCTTAGTGGCAAAGATGGCGGCTCAATGACGGACATACTTACAGAGCAGGATATTGAAATTCGCGTACCATCAAATAGAACTGCTCGCATTCAAGAAGTGCACCTAGTAGTCATTCACTGCTTGTGCGATTTTATTGATACCCAACTATTTGGAGGAGGAGAATCATGAGAAGAGGTTCAATAATTAAGCACCTACTCTTGGCTGTAGTTCTTTTTACCACTTCATGTACAACCATTCTGGTAGAGACAACTGGCGAACAAGGGATTACTGAAGATCCTACGGAACGAACCTTAGGCACACGGGTGGAAGATAACGCTATAGAAACCAAGGTAGTAGTCAACATGGAATCACAGGAGCCGGCCTTCAAAAAAGCCAACTTCGATGTGATTAGTCATAATGGTGTGGTATTGCTAGTGGGGCAGGTCGAATCCAACGCACTTAAAAACATCGCCAGCAAGATTGCCAGCCAGGCTAGCAGCAAAATCAAGCGCATCCATAATGAACTCGAGGTCTCTGGAAAGACCACTCTCCTAGCCCGCAGCAACGATAATTGGATTGCCACTAAAGTTCGGACTGTAATACTAGCCAACAAGGAAGCGCCTTCATCACAGATAAGGATTATCGTGGAAAACGGCACCGTATACTTGATGGGCTTGATCAATCAAAAAGAAGGGGACAATGCTGCCAAGTTAGCCAGAAATGTATCTGGTGTAACCAAGGTGGTAAAAGTATTCGAATACATCAATTAGAAAGAATCAATATCTTTCTACTTAACAACTCTTAAGGCAGGCTTCTTGTTTGGGCCCGATGGTTTCGGGCCACTGCCCTGTTTATCTGATGGGTCATCGGTACCTGTTGGTGTCGGCGGGTTGGGCAGATTAGCTTCGGAATCAAAAATCATTCCCTGCCCATTTTCCTTCGCGTAAATACCCATAACAGCCGCCATCGGCACATACACGCGTTTAGGAATCCCGGCAAAACGGCCATCGAAGTCGACAGCCTCACCACTTATAAGTAAATCTTGAACAGCAGACGGCGAAATATTAAGAATTATCTGCCCATCCTTAACATGCTCCTGGGGTACTGCAACACCATCAGCGAATGCGTTCACAAGAATATAGGGAGTGCAGTCGTTCTCAATTATCCAATCGTAGAGAGCCCTGACTATAAATGGCCTGCTCGAAGTCATGGTCATAGAAGAACCCTCACCTGAGACAAAGTTCAGACCATTTCTTTTTCTTGCTCAGAAAAACTAGCCAGCACCGAATCTCTTTCAAACAAACGATCCCGGTAATCCAACAAAGGCTTGGTCGTTTTATTCTTTGGAAGCTCAATTCCCATTACTGGAAGGCGCCACAAAATTGGAGCCACACAACAATCTACAATAGTAAATTCATCACTCATGAAAAAGGGCTTCTCGCCAAAAATTGGGGCGATGGAAACCAGGCTTTCTCTCAGTTCTTTCCGCGCTTTTTCCAATTGAGCAGGCGTGCCGCTATTAGCCATAAGGGCATCAACTTTCGCGCACCAGTCTCGTCTTATTCGATATATCCAGAGCCTGCTTTCAGCACGGGCCACGGGATAAACAGGAAACAGCGGTGGATGAGGAAAACGCTCATCGAGGTATTCCATCATAATGTCTGCTTCGTAAAGCACTAAATCTCTATCCACCAAAGTGGGCAGAGTATTGTAGGGATTCAATGAAGCCAAATCTTCCGGCTTGTTATCTGGGTCGACATCAATCGTTTCAACTGTCACACCCTTCTCGGCAAGCACTATTCTTACTCGATGGCTGTAATGACTCGTACCATCCGAATAAAATGTCATGGAAGACCTTTTCGCTACTACACCCATTCCTATCCCTCTAATCCAATCTGTTTAGTCTTTAAAAGACTTATTAACACTACTCGCGCCTTCAATCCCTGACTTTTATTGATCAATGGTAGTCCTTACTAAATTCTCGCCCCAACAAGGCAGTGAGTATGTAAAGGATTCCAAGAAACGCTAAAACCCAAACACCAATTTCCTGGCGTCTGTCTCGAATAGGCTCACCAACGTAATAAAGAAAATTCACCAAATCTGCAACCGTAGCGTCGAACTCTTCCGGGCTAAGAGACCCAGTTCCCTCCACGTGTTGCAACTCGCAGTGACTTGGGTCTTCTGCACCATGAGAATCACAAATCACATCTCCCTGCAGTTCATGAAGCACATTAGGCATCGCAACATTTGCGAATATTTTGTTATTGACACCAAAGACTTTCGAGTCATCGGCATAGAACCCTTTCAAGTAGCTGTACAGCCAATCTGGATGACGAACTCTACCGATCAAGGTAAGATCCGGTGGCGCCGCACCAAACCATGCTTGGGCATCTTCAAATGACATAGAGTTGACGATCAAATCACCTACCAATGAGTCATCGAATATTAAATTATCAGCAACCAGCTGCTCAGGAATTTCCAGATCTTCAGCAGTTCGTGCATAGCGCGCATAGCCTAACTCATGGCAGCTAACGCAGTAATTCATATAGGTTTTGAACCCACGTTGTAACGACCCTTTGTCATCAAAGTCGGTTTTAACGTGTTCTAGATCGACATTAGCTTCCGATGCTTCCGCAGAGCCGGACACCAACATCAGCGGCAATACCACCAATAGAATTAGTAATAGAATGCTACCCAGAAGCTGTGGAATCGTTATAAAACGACCAGTCACTCTTTCCGGCGGCTGTGCTGTCTTTTCCTTACGTGTATACCAAGGCATAGCGAAGAAAAAGGCAAAGTAGACCACTGTCATGATCTGCGCTAGAGCTGTCTTTGCTGGGCTAACAGACTGTGTACCCAGGACACCCAGGACAAAAAAGGCAACCACAAACAGCAACAAGGCCACTCGACTATAAGTTCCTTTATAACGCATAGACCTAACTGGGCTTTTATCTAACCAAGGGAGCACGAAGAGAATAGCAATGGCGCCAAACATAACTAACATGCCCCAGAATTTCGCGTCTATGCCAAACAATGGATAGGTAACCGCTCGCAGCATGGAGTAGAACGGCGTGTAATACCATACTGGTGGTACGTGCTCAGGAGTCTTAAGCGAATCTGCCTCCTGAAAATTAGCAATTTCTAAAAAGTAACCACCCATCTCTGGCGCGAAAAATACAATCGCACAGAACACAAACAGGAATAACACCACACCAGCCAAATCATGATACATCGTGTAATAAGGGTGGAAGGGAACACCATCCAGGGGAATGCCATCCGGCCCCTTATTCTTCTTAATATCAATACCATCAGGGTTGTTCGATCCTACTTCATGCAGAGCAAGTAAATGAAGCACAACCAGCGCGATCAAAACAATTGGCAGAGCTACTACGTGTAAAGCAAAGAATCTATTCAGCGTAGCGCCCGAGATAAGGTAGTCACCTCGCACCCATACCAATAAATCTTCACCAATGACAGGAATGGCACCGGCTAACGATACGATTACGTTTGCACCCCAGTAAGACATCTGTCCCCAAGGTAATACGTAGCCCATGAAGCCTTCCATCATCAAAACGAGATAGATAGCCATACCAAAAACCCAAATTAACTCTCTCGGTTTCTGATAAGAGCCATACATAAGTCCACGGAACATATGTACATAAACAACAAAGAAAAAAGCAGATGCACCAGTGGAATGCAGGTAGCGCAGCAGCCAACCCCATTCAACATCGCGCATAATATATTCTACAGAGGCGAAGGCAGCTTCAGCACTCGGGGTGTAATTCATGGTCAACCAGATACCCGTCAGCAACTGCATCACCAGAACCAGCAATGAAAGCACACCAAAAAAGTACCAAAAGTTGAAATTCTTAGGAGCGTAGTATTCGCTCATGTGCTTCTTCCAGGCTGTCATTATTGGCAGTCTGGCATCGGTCCAATCTCGGAGTCCGATCAGGGCAGCAACGAAGCGACCAGGCTTCGCAGATTCATTCACGTTATTTGCAGTATCGGTCATGCCGCATTCTCCTCGTCAACACCAATCACGAGGGTGTTGTCACCCTCAAAGGAGTAAGGTGGCACTTCCATATTCCGAGAAGAAGGTGAGCCACTGTACACACGCCCTGCTAAGTCGAAACGCGACCCATGACAAGGACAAAAGAAACCACCACGCCATTCTGCATCAAAAGGCTCTGGTTTCAATTCAATATGAGGGGTTGGGGAACAGAAAAGGTGTGGGCACAAGCCCACCAGAACCATTATGTCTGGAGTACGAGAACGATATTCATTCTGCGCATATTCCGGCTGCTCAGGTTCATTGGAGTCAGGGTCTGTCAGGCGATCTGGATCCTCATTTAGCACATTAAGCAATTCGTCAGAACGCTTGACAACGAAGATCGGTTTTCCGCGCCAGGCGGGAATCGGACCAAGCATTTCACCATCTTGCAAACGGCTAATGTCGATTCGGACTGGCGCCCCAGCCGCGCGCGCTTTGGCGCTAGGACTCCAAGATCCAACAAAAGGAACTGCTGCTCCAACAACCCCAGCGGCACCTACAACCGAAGTTGAACCCACTAAAAACCGTCTACGGCCAGTATTAGTACTGTCGTCAGTCACCGTAACCTTCTCCTTGATAGCAAGCTTATCAATTGAATTATCCCTTCAGCGCAGGGATCACGACTACAATTCGCGAATTTGATGCAATGCCGCCGTGGTGCGCCGGCAAAGCGCGTGAATGTTAGTCAATTTTGCCTTTTTTAGCAAGTGCCGGGGCTCCACAAACACCAGCTATCGCATTGATAACAGTAAGAAAAAAATATTTTTTACCAGGCAAAAAAAACGCCGACTTCGAATTCGAAAATCGGCGTTTTTAGTAAAACAGCTTTTAACGCTTTGAAAACTGTGGCTTCTTACGTGCTTTGCGTAAGCCCACTTTTTTGCGTTCAACTTCACGCGCATCGCGTGTCACAAACCCAGCCTTTCGAAGTGTTGGCTTTAGCTCATCATCGTAGTCCATCAAGGCTCTAGTAATACCGTGCCTGATTGCACCAGCTTGACCAAAGCTTCCACCGCCTCGAACTGTCACTTTAATATCGAATTTTTCTGTCATTTCAACCAATTCAAGTGGTTGCTTGACAATCATGCGTGCCACTTCACGACCAAAATAACCATCCAAAGGACGGCTGTTTACCGTGATGGCTCCGCTTCCGCTGGTCAAATAAACTCTCGCCGTTGAGGTCTTGCGTCGACCAGTCCCGTAATATTGCGTGCTAGACATTGATTAAGCGAACCTCTATTTAAAGTTGAAGCGTCTGTGGCTGCTGCGCACCATGGGGATGGTCAGTACCAGCATAGACTTTAAGTTTCTTAAACATTGCTCTACCCAGAGGGCTTCTAGGGAGCATACCCTTAACGGCCAACTGAATGACGCGTTCCGGAGCTTTATCAAGCAATTTCTCAAAGGAGATAGACTTCAAACCACCTGGAAAACCAGAGTGAGCATGGTAAATCTTACCCTTTGCCTTATTGCCGCTTACCTTTACCTTGTCAGCATTGATGACAACGACGAAGTCGCCAGTATCGACGTGAGACGTATATTCTGGTTTATGTTTGCCACGCAGACGCGTCGCGATCTCAGTAGCCATACGGCCCAGAGTCTGGCCCTCAGCATCTACTAGAAGCCATTTCTGGTCAACTTCATGAGGTTTTGCACTATAAGTCTTCATGTTTTCTATCATTGGGCTTTGCTTTAAGGAGCGCGAATACTACCGGAGCAATTTCTAATATTCAAGCGAATTTGCGCCTAGAATATAGATTTTTCGGGTGCTAGGGGTTAAGCAGCAGTAAATCTTACAAAGTCACTTAAGCAAGATGCTGATCACTGAGATATTGTTGCGATTGCATCTCAATTAATCTGGACTGTGTTCGTTCAAATTCAAACGCCAACTTTTGCCCCCGATAAAGATCAGAGATTGGCACTTGAGCAGAAATAATGAGCTTAACTCGACGATCATACAGCTCATCAACTAGGTTAATGAACCGTCGCGCACTGTCATTTGAAGCTTCTGTTAATTGGGGCACTTCTGCCAAGATGACTGCATGATACATCTTAGCCAATTCCACGTAATCAAATGCACTGCGAGGCCCTTCACAGATTTGCTCGAAACTAAACCAAACCACATCGTCTGCGAAGTATCGAGAATCAATACTTCGCTCCAGAATTTCAACAACCTCACCTTCCTTAATAGTAGATGGGTCCGGGGCAAGTTTGTAGAAGAAAGCCAATAACAAAGCATCTGTCTGTTCGTTTATCGGACAGTGATAGAGAGTTGCCTGGGTGAGACTCCGTAGCCGATAGTCGACCCCGCTTTGAATCTCAATGGTTTCTGTATGCTCTTTGATAAGTTGGATAGCCGGCAAGAATCGTTCCCTCTGCAAACCCTCTTCATAGAGCTGATCAGGAACTATATTAGAAGTCGCCACCAAAACAACCTGACGCTTAAAGAGGGCATCCAATAAACTGCCCAGTATCATGGCATCACCAATATCACGTACAAAAAACTCATCAAAGCACAGTATTCTGGCTTCCTTAGCAATCTGCTCCGCAATCAGATCTAGCGGGTTTTTTTGACCTTGATGTGCAGCTAAATCCCGATGTATGCGCTGCATAAAACGATGGAAATGCGTACGAAGTTTCGCTTTCCCAGGCAAGCTGTCATAAAAAATATCCATTAAGTAGGTCTTTCCTCGACCTACCCCTCCCCATAAGTACAGGCCTTTTATACAAGAGCTTGGCTGCTCTCTTCCGAGCAGTCTGCGCCAGAGTCGGGCAGCAGGATGAAGTCTGATATTCTCACTCTGTACAATCTGTTCATATAATTTTTTCAAATGACAGGCAACGGCAAGCTGCGCATCATCAGCAGAGATTGCTCCACTCTCTACATCTTGTTGATAACGCTGAAGAGGGTCCATACTTGTTAACCGGGTAGACACCAAAGGTAATTTCACTGCCACAAAAAAGCGCACAGTTTCCTGATAATAAGCTTGAATGGCAACCTCTATCGAAACAAATCTCTTTTAACCCACTAACTTAGCCATAGCAGGTTAGCAGCGAAGTTAGTTAAAAAAAACTCACTAACTAAGGTATACTAGGAGGATCATCAATTCTTGATCGGAGACATACAGGATCTCCCAACCAAGAAAGAATTAACAAGAAAGAATTAAGAGGCGGCTACATTATAATGACCTGGTTAATTGCAATTGCTTGTCTGGCTATAGGAATCGTAATTGGAGCGGTTTTCTCAAGTCGCTTGAATAACAGCTCGTCACGGGTACAAGAGCTAGAAAACCAACTGCGCGACTTAAAAGACAACCATGCCAGCTATCGAGAAAATGTAAGCGATCATTTTGGTATGACCGCAGACCTAATCCAGCACATGACTGAAAGCTACCGCGATGTTTACCAACATTTGGCAAGTGGCGCCCAGGATTTGTGCACTAATGAGGTAGCCAGCAAATTACTTCCCGCTGGCTCAGATGCTGTTTTCGATAGTAACGAAGAATCTAAGCCCAGCAGCGGGCTCATTCCTCCAAAGGATTATGTAACCAAGCAAGATCCTGAGCAGAAAGGTGCACTTTCCGAGGAATTTGGACTCAGTAAGTCAATTGCCCAAAACGAAGAAGAATCTAGCCTACAAGCCAAACACTAATCTAAGCAATGGCTTCCACCATTTAACCAAAGACTGTCAGCAGCGACCTAGTCTTCACTAAAACTGACCCAGCAACTTATGCCTGAATATAATCTAACCCATTTAAAACAGCTCGAAGCCGAAAGCATTCACATAATGCGAGAAGTTGCAGCCGAGTTTGACAAACCAGTAATGCTTTATTCTGTAGGGAAAGACTCCGCAGTTATGCTACACCTAGCGCTTAAAGCGTTTTACCCAGGTAAATTGCCATTCCCGCTCTTGCATGTTGATACAACATGGAAATTTAAAGAGATGATCAGTTTTCGTGATCAACAAATCGAGAAACTGGGACTCGACATAATTGTCCATATCAATCAGGAAGGCGTAGATGCTGGCATAGGCCCATTTACCCATGGCAGCGAAAAGCATACCGACATCATGAAAACTCAGGCGCTGAAGCAAGCCTTAAATAAATACAAATTTGATGCCGCGTTCGGCGGAGCACGACGTGACGAAGAGAAGTCACGAGCCAAGGAGCGAGTATTCTCTTTCCGTGACAAAAATCATGTCTGGGACCCGAAAAACCAAAGGCCAGAACTATGGAATGTGTACAACGGAAAAATCAATAAAGGAGAGAGCATCAGGGTGTTCCCTCTTTCCAATTGGACCGAATTAGATATATGGCAATATATTTATCTAAATAATATCGATATCGTTCCTCTCTACTTTGCCAAACCAAGGCCAGTCGTCAATATAGATGGAGTCGATATTCTAGTCGATGATGATCGCATGCCTATAGAGGAAGGCCAGACAGTCGAAACGAAGACCGTACGCTTCCGAACACTTGGCTGCTACCCACTCTCTGGCGCTGTCGAGTCTACCGCAACCACTCTTCCCGAAATCATTCAAGAAATGCTACTGGCAACCAGCTCTGAACGCCAGGGCAGACTAATTGATTCCGACAAGAGCGGATCCATGGAAGAAAAGAAACGACAAGGTTATTTTTAGCAAACAGGTTTTAATAAAGTCTTATAGATCCAACAACCCAGAACATAGAAGCACGAGATTCAGCCTAGATGTCACATCAATCCGATTTAATCAGCACCGATATAAGTGCTTACCTCGCTCAACACGAACGCAAAGAACTATTACGCCTATTAACATGTGGTAGTGTCGACGATGGCAAGAGCACATTGATTGGCCGCCTGCTACACGACTCAAAAATGATCTATGAAGATCATTTAGCTGCCATTGAAGCCGACAGCGTAAAGTCAGGAACTACGGGTGGAAAAATAGATCTCGCACTATTAGTTGATGGGTTGCAAGCAGAAAGAGAGCAAGGCATTACCATTGACGTTGCCTATCGATACTTTTCCACCGCAAAGAGGAAATTTATCATTGCCGACACTCCTGGTCATGAACAATACACCAGGAATATGGCAACTGGGGCATCAACGTGTGATCTCGCCATTATCTTAATCGATGCACGGCATGGCGTTCAGGTGCAGACCCGCCGTCATAGCTTCATCGCCTCCCTGCTTGGCATTAAGCATATTATTGTTGCCGTCAATAAAATGGATCTAGTTGATTTCAGTGAAGACGTATTCCAAGAAATCAAAAAAGACTACTTGGAGTTCAGCGAAAAGCTTGAGCCAGCTGACTTCCATTTTATTCCGTTGTCTGCACTAACTGGAGATAATGTCGTAAATCCTAGCGAGCACACTCCCTGGTACGATGGCGAAGCATTAATGCCTATTCTGGAAAATGTCGAAATTGCAGGAGATAAAAACTACTCTGACTTTCGCTTCCCAGTGCAATATGTCAATCGTCCAAACCTAAACTTCCGCGGATTTTGCGGTACAGTTGCATCTGGTGTTGTACGCAAGGGAGATGAAATTACGGTACTTCCTTCGCAAAAAACTAGCCGCATCAAATCCATTGTAACCTACGATGAAGAGTTGGAATTAGCTCACGCCGAAATGGCGGTTACTCTGACACTTGAAGACGAGATAGATGTAAGTCGCGGCGACATTCTGGCCCATCCGGAAAATATTCCAACCACTCGCTCAAATTTTGATGCAACAGTTGTATGGATGGCTGATAGCCCATTGCTACCTGGAAAAACATTCGATTTCAAACTCGGCAGTAAAACAGTCAGCGGAAAGGTAAGCAGAATACATAACCGCATTGATGTAAATACCCTCGATCAGCACCACGCCCCCGGACTAGAACTCAATGAAATCGGCTTGGTAGAGATCAACGTAGATGAGACTGTCTGTTTTGACAGTTATAAAAACAATCGCACTACCGGCAGTTTTATTGTCATAGACAGGCTCAGCAATGTGACGGTTGGAGCCGGCATGATCAATTGTGAGCAACAGGTACAACAAGCCCCGGCAGAACACAGCATTATAGTAAGCAAAGAGGAATTGGCCGCTCGCTACGGACAAAAGCCAGCAACCATCATGTTTGTCGGTATATCTGGTTCTGGAAAATCCACGCTTGCCCATGGACTGGAAAGGAAACTCTTCGATCGCGGCCGTGTTAGCACAGTACTTGATGGTAAAACTATGCGCCTAGGAATCAGCAAGGACTTACCTCACGACGCCGAAGGTCGCGCTGAAAATCTTAGACGAAGCGCCCATATTGCAAGATTCCTAAACGATTCTGGCATTATCTGCTGCGCCTCTTTTGTTGCTCCTAACACCGACTCTAGAGAACATGCTATTAGCGTTATAGGCAAAGATAACTGCTACATTATCTATCTGAATCCACCAATAGAAGTATGCATACAGCGTGACCCAAGCGGCCTCTATGCGGCAGCTGAAGGCACTGAATCGCCGGACATCCCTGGACTGTCATTTCCCTACAGCGCCCCTGAGATTACGCATTTAGAATTGGACACTTCAATTACGTCGATAGATGATTGCTTGGACCAAGTCCTGAAATTAATGCGCGATGAAGAGATAATCTAACCACCTCTAAACAGAGGTGGTTGCATGCTCTCTATTTGTTATACAGGGTTGTCGATATCGATAAACTCATGTTCTATGGAGAACTTTTCGGCCAAATAATTCCCTAAGGCCTGCACACCATATCGCTCAGTCGCATGATGTCCAGCAGCGAAAAAGTGAATACCTGATTCTCTAGCGATGTGCACTGTAGGCTCTGACACCTCTCCAGTAATATAGGCATCAACACCTGCCTCTACAGCTAACTCTATATAATTTTGGGCGGCACCGGTACACCAAGCCACCGAGCCTATCCGCCTTGCACTCCCCTCAACGGCTAACGGCTGACGGCCCAGCTTTTCTGAGAGCATTTTTTTAACCGCCGCAAAATCAAGCTCTTGTTTGAATCTCCCGGTTAAGCCTATGGGATGGTTGTTTTGCTTCCCAAGCTCCCCAACGACATTGATACCAAGAATTTCTGCTAACTGAACGTTATTCCCAAGTTCATGATGCACATCCAAGGGCAGGTGATAAGCCATCAGGCTCATTTCATGCCGCAATAACGTTTGTATCCGTGATTTTTTAATACCCGAGATAGATTGATCCTCACCGCGCCAAAAATACCCATGATGTACTAATAGCAAATCAGCCTGCGCATTGACCGCCGCCTCTATTAGGTCTTGGCAGGCTGTGACACCACTTACAATTTTTTTAACTTCTGAACACCCTTGGACTTGCAAACCATTCGGACAATAGTCATTAAATTGCTCTGGCCGAAGCAACTTTTTTAACTCTGATTCGAGCTGTTTAAGGCTTACTGACATTGGAATACACCTTGGCAACGCTGTATATTGGTTTAGTGCTTTAATATTAGCATAGAGCTGTTTCCACAATGCTAGAGAAAGCATCAAAACTACAAGCGCATTAAGGTGAGCCCTATCAACAAATTACTCAAATTTATTAGCTGGCCGATTGTCTGCGGCATTTTGCTGGGCTTAGTCATTTTGCAGTACCAGCAATTACAGCAGCTAGCGACTCATTCCCCCTCTACAGGATCCGTCGAAGCAACATCCTCCACTTCTGTCTCATTTTCTGAAGCAATCAAATTAGCCGCCCCTTCTGTAGTCGCAATCAATGCCACTAATGTCAATGTTGAATCCATCGAACGCACCTCAGAAGATAAAGTAAACCTATACCTTGGCGAAAGAGCCAGCCTGGGCTCAGGCGTCATCATCAGCGAAAAAGGTTTTGTTCTCACTAATTTGCACGTTGTCGACACCTTATTTGATGCCTTCAATGCCGAAGTGACCCTAAGCGACGGCCGTAAAATATCAGCAACCGTGGTCGCCTGGGACAGAGCCAGCGACCTTGCGGTTCTGCACATCAACATGAATGACCTGACCCCTATACAGACAGGAGATGAAAGCTCACTGGAGGTTGGGGATATTGTTTTTGCGATAGGTTATCCACGCAATATTGGTCAATCAGTATCACAGGGCATTATTAGCGCACTTACAGCAAACGCAGACGGTTCCCCCAGTATTATTCAAACTGATGCAGCCATAAACCCTGGAAATTCAGGTGGGGCACTCATTAATTCATCAGGGCAACTGATAGGCATTAACTCATCTATATTTTCAGAGTCAGGGAACTTTGAAGGCATCGGTTTTGCCACTCCCGTAGGCCATGCGGTTACCGTGTTTGAAGAAATGGCAGAACAGGCTATTGACGCAAATGCCGGCTACCTAGGAGTCATCACCGGCGAAGCCCTGAATGCTCAATCCAGCCAACTATTTTTTGGTGTCGATTATATTCGCGGAATGCTGGTAGAGAGCGTTGATGAAGGTGGTGCTGCGGAAAGAGCTAAGATTCAACCTGGGGATGTAATAACCCAAGTCGAAGAATCTGTAGTGAGCGACGGCCAGAACATTATGATGGAAGTACGGAACAAAAAACCGGGCGACACTATAAACATTCAAATCTATCGCGATGGACAAACTCTTACCTTACCAACGACCTTAGGCTTTGGCCAAGCAATCATTATAGAGCCGTAAGCGAGGGTAGCAGCCAAGCTATTTCTTTAGCCGGTACTCTGCAGACAAAGCATGGGCCTGCAAATGTTCCTCGCGCGCTATCTTAGCTGCAGTATTCGCCAAGGTGTTCGCACCAGACTCAGAGCAACTAATAATCGAGCTACGCTTTTGAAAGTCATACACCCCCAAAGCAGAGAAGAACTTTGCAGTTCCAGAGGTAGGCAGCACATGACTAGGCCCCGCACAATAGTCGCCCAAAGCTTCAGCGCTATAGCGTCCCATAAAAATCGCACCAGCATTATCGATTAATTCAAGCAACTCTTCGGGCTGTTCTACAGAGATTTCCAGGTGCTCTGGTGCTATAAAATTACTGACTGAAGCGGCCTGCTGTAAATTTTCAACATGAATAAATATGCCACGCTTATTCAAGGATTCAGAAATTATTGCACGCCTTTCCATATCCGGTAGCAGTCTATCTACACTGCTTTTTACCGCGCTCAAGAACTCAATGTCTGGTGATATGAGGATCGATTGTGCTTGCTCGTCGTGCTCTGCCTGCGAAAACAAATCCATAGCAACCCAATCAGGGTGTGTTTTTCCATCACAAATAATAGTCAGTTCCGAGGGGCCAGCAATCATGTCGATTCCCACTTCACCGAAAACAAGCTTCTTTGCAACTGTGACGTAAATATTGCCCGGACCCGCAATCTTATCCACTGCAGCGATAGACTCTGTACCGAATGCAAGTGCAGCTATAGCTTGGGCGCCACCAATTGTATAAAGCTGGGTAACACCAGCAAGAGCGGCAGCAGCAAAAACCAAATTGTTTTTTCCATCATAAGCAGTGGGCACTGTAGCTACCACTTCTTTAACACCAGCTACTCGCGCTGGAATAGCAAGCATCAACATCGACGACGGATAGTTAGCTTTGCCTCCTGGCACATACACACCCACGCGCTGCAACGGGCTTATCTTCTGACCATAGATTGAGCCATCAGGCTCTTTGTAGGTCCAAGAGTCCTGCTTTTGTTTCTCATGGTAGCGTCGAATGCGATCTGCTGCATGGCTTAATGCATCTCGCTGGTCACTCGATATATTGGAGAGAGCCTCCTGCATCTGCTCTTGAGAAACGAGCAAATCTTCCATGCTTTCGGCAGCGAATTGGTCGAAACGATTTGTATACTCAATAACCGCAGCATCGCCTCGGCCGCGAACTTCTTGCAAAATATCGCCCACGGTATTAGTCACTTCTTCAGCGACTATCATTTCGCGCTGCAATAGTTTAACTAATCGTGCATCGAAGTCTGAATCAGAGCTCTTTAGAGTATTAATTGTAAGAACAGTGCTAGACATGATTATTAAAAACCGAGTTTTTCACTAGGATTGTTCAACAGCCTCGCCAAGCTGGCCCAATATTTCTCGAATTATGGCATTTTTGACTTTCATAGAAGCTTTATTAACAATAATTCTGGAACTAACCTGTGCTATTAGCTCACGAGGCTCCAGGCCATTTGCCTCTAATGTTTTTCCAGTATCAACAATGTCCACGATAGCATCGGCCAAACCCATAGAAGGAGCCAGCTCAAGCGCCCCATTAAGCTTTATTAGCTCTATTTGTTTGCCCTGTTCCGCAAAATACCTTTTCGCGATATTTGTAAACTTTGTCGCTACTTTCAGCCGACCTTGTACAGGAACAGCATCTACCGGCTCGGCTGTCATCATCCTGCATGCTGCAATCTTTAGATCAAGAGGTTCGTAGAAGCCTTCATCACCATATTCGAGTAATAAATCTTTGCCTACCACGCCCATATCTGCACTACCAAACTCTACATACGTAGGCACATCGCTTCCACGAATCACCATAAGTTTTATATTGTCTCTATTGGTGTCAAATATCAGCTTACGACTTTTAGCTATATCTTCAGTAGGCACAATGTCAGCCTGCGCAAACAACGGCAGTACTTCATTAAGGATGCGCCCCTTAGTCAGAGCAATTACTAATTGAGTGGAATCCATTACTAGAATTTCTCACATAAAATATCAAATTATAAAACTTAAACTACGAAGGAACTCGTCTTATCTGCGCGCCGAGTAATTGTAACTTCTCTTCAATACACTCATAGCCGCGATCAATGTGATATATCCTGTCCACGATGGTCTCATTTTCCGAAACCAGACCTGCGATGATCAGACTCGCCGATGCCCGCAAGTCAGTAGCCATAACCGGAGCGCCTTTTAGAGCATCAACACCCTTGACGATTACTGTGTTTCCTTCAACGGCAATAGATGCTCCCATGCGATTCATTTCATGGACATGCATAAACCGATTTTCAAACACAGTCTCGGTAATCGAGCCCGTACCATCCGCAACTGAGTTTAGTGCTGTAAACTGCGCCTGCATGTCTGTCGGAAATGCAGGATAAGGTGCAGTTCGCAGGGAAACTGCTTTTGGCCTCTCCCCATGCATATTTAATTCTATCCAGGTATCACCAACTTTAATATCTGCTCCAGCCTGCTCAAGCTTATTCAACACAGACTCCAGAATATCTGGCCGCGTATCCTTAACCTTTATATGACCACGAGTAGCGGCAGCAGCTATCAAATAAGTGCCTGTTTCGATTCGATCAGGCATCACTGAGTAACTACATCCCTTTAACTCATCTACACCGGTAATAGTAATGGTATCGCTACCTTGGCCTGTTATTTTCGCACCCATCTTGATCAGGCAATTCGCCAGATCGACAACTTCTGGCTCTCTTGCTGCATTCTCAATGACTGTTTCCCCTTCCGCCAGGGCTGCTGCCATCATCACATTCTCGGTACCAGTAACAGTGACCAAATCCATAAATACGTGGGCGCCTTTTAATTTCCCGTCCACTGTTGCCTTTATATAGCCATCTTCCACAGCTATATCCGCACCCATTGCTTCAAGTGCGCTAATGTGAAGATTTACCGGCCGGCTTCCGATCGCGCAACCACCTGGAAGGGCTACTTCAGCCTTACCATACCGAGCCAAAAGAGGGCCTAGTACTAGTATCGAAGCCCGCATGGTCTTAACCAACTCATAGGGCGCATTAAAGTGCTTAATAGTGCTGCTATTAACCTCAACATTCAGCTTCTCGTCGATTATCGGCTCTACTCCCATACACGCAAGCAACTCGATCATAGTGGTAATATCAAACAAGTGTGGCAGATTACAAATCTGCACAGGCTCGTGCGTAAGTAGGGTCGATGCCAATATAGGCAAGGCTGAATTCTTCGCTCCCGCGATTCGAATCTCGCCCTGGAGACTAACGCCTCCGTTTATTAATAGTTTATCCATTAATTTTCTCGGTGAGAGGCTGCACTCAGGAAGCCTGACTCTCTGCAACAGTCATCAAATTCATTGTAACTGCGTGAATGGCTCCACTCGTTATGTGGTCGTTTAATATTTTGTAAATCGCTTGTTGCCTCTTAACAGCATTTAAGCCCTCAAAGACTTCGCCAACGACGGTAACAAGATATTTTCCATCTCCACCTTCTACACTAATGTGACAGCCGGGGAGTTCTGCTACTAACAGAGAATTAATCTGACTAGGGTCCAAGCTATTGCTCCGAATTACTTCCAGTTATCTAAAACAGCGTCGATGTCATTATTATGTTGCCTCATCAATGCAGAGAATTGAGTGAAATACTGACGCCCAAGGTTGACACCAGCCAGACTTAGATTTTTCAATTTCCACTCATCATCTTCATTGAGAAACATTTGATACTGCAGGCGCAGCTTCGCATCACCACCGTGCAACTCCATTCCTACTACGGTATCGGCACGCGGGTCAGCAGCCGGATTCTTGGGAGGTAAAAATACTAAGTCTTGACCTGCATAGGAAACCAGGGATGCACCATAGAATCGCGTTAGTGTCTCTTTCAAGATATCAGAAAACTGCTGTTTCTGCGCATCAGTGGCAGAGGCAGCATACCGGTTCATCACAACTTCTGCCACTGCGTCAAAATCAACAAAGCCATTTAGCGCTTGCTCAACTGCAGCGAAATAGCCCTCCTTGTCAGAGGTAAACAAATCACGAGACTCATCAACAGTTTGCAACAAGGTTTCAACCCCCATTTCAGCAGTTTCCACAGCACTGTATTGCTGCGCAAAGCTGCTTACGGGCAGCATCCCCGCCAAAGCTAGGGCAATCAAATATTTATTCAATAATTTCATTTGCTTATCCTTCATTTGCTCGATACCGAGCCCAAAGATCAGCTAACCAGATACGATCAAGGGCTAAAATACACAAAATGAGCTGAATGTGGACTTAACCCCCCTAATAAGCCGTTGCGCAGTTTACATGAATTGGGCAGTTCAATAAATTATTACTTGCAAAGCTCCCTAAACAATCTTCTAATTGTCTGCTTTATCTGGAAATTAAGAATACATCGTATATGTTCCTCGACGCAGTTATTATAGTTCTCGGATTTATTGGACTAATCTGGGGAGCGGACAAGTTTGTGTTTGGCGCTTCAATATTGGCGCGAAATTTAGGGGTTTCCCCTTTGATGATCGGCCTAACTATTGTTGCATTTGGCACCTCAGCTCCCGAAATTTTTTCTTCCGCTGCTTCTGCCCTCAATGGCAAACCTGAATTAGCAATTGGTAACGCTCTGGGCTCCAACTTATTTAATATCGGCATCGCGCTAGGCGTTGCTGCGTTAATAAGCCCCCTGCAAGCACCCAAATCACTTATTGACAAAGAGATACCCGCATTACTGCTTGTAACTTTTGTTGCTGGCATCTTGCTATTTGACCTTTACCTTGGTCTTTTCGACGCGATTGTTCTTATCGCCGTTACCATGTACCTAGGCTACCAACTATTTCGCAAAAAAATTAAAACCGGGCCTTTGACTGACATTAACGATGAAAATTTAGGTGAAGTAGGCAGTTTGCAAGCCTCAGCATATCTGCTACTCGGGCTTGCACTTTTAATTTTAAGCGCGGAAGCGCTCGTAGCAGCTGCAATCTCGATCGCTGAGATTTTAGGCGTCTCAACCTCGATAATAGGTTTGACAATTGTTGCTTTGGGAACCAGCTTACCTGAATTGGCAGCCTCAGTAACTTGCGCCCTAAAGGGCCACTATGATCTCGCCATAGGCAACATATTTGGATCGAACATTCTAAATTTTCTCGCGGTACTTCCGTTTCCCGGCCTATTCGCGCCGAGCTCAATTGAACCAGCCCTACTCTACAGAGACTTCACTGGAGTATTGCTACTCACATTATTGTTAGCCTATTTTTGCTATTCTGGTATAAAGAAAGGAAAAATGATCAGCCGTTTCAATGGCGCTATATTTGTGTCAATCTACGCTGGCTGGTTTAGCATCATGATGTTCCAAGTTTAGAGTAATCCATTCGTTCTTCCTAAGGTATGTTATCAACACCATGAATTCCGATTCTCCTCTTATCAAAAGCGCTCTCAGGACTATAGAGATAGAAAACAGAGCCATTGCCGAGCTGCTTAACCGAATAGACGATGATTTCGTCAAAGCCTGCAAACTCATTCTTGCCTGCCAAGGACGAGTGGTTGTCATTGGAATGGGCAAATCAGGCCACATTGGCAAGAAAATAGCGGCCACACTCGCAAGTACGGGTACTACAGCAATGTATGTACATCCTGCCGAGGCCAGTCATGGTGACATCGGCATGATAGCAGCTGATGATGTTGTACTTGCCATCTCCAACTCCGGCACCACAGAAGAAATATTGTCGCTTCTACCAGTATTGAAACGAAAAAATGCCCCACTAATTACACTAACTGGGGATGGTCAATCCGAGTTGGCTAAAGCTGCCTCTGCCAACCTGGATGCCAAGGTAAATGAAGAAGCCTGCCCTTTAGGCTTGGCTCCGACTTCCAGCACCACAGCCGCACTAGTGCTAGGAGATGCTTTGGCAATGGCCTTGCTAGAAGCACGTGGTTTTACGCGAGACGATTTTGCCTTCTCTCACCCCGGTGGAAATTTAGGCCGACGACTACTCGTTAAAGTAAAAGACGTAATGCACCATGGGGATGCAATCCCCAAAGTTAAATCTGGCACCTCACTACCAGAAGCTCTTATCGAAATGAGCAGCAAAGGTTTTGGGCTAACAACGGTTATAGACGAAAGTAACAATCTTGTAGGTGTGTTTTCAGATGGTGATTTACGTCGCACAATCGATTCAGGCAAAAACATCCAAGATATTGTTATCGACGATGTTATGTCACCAAACTATAAGTTCATTGGACCAAATGCACTCGCGGCAGAAGCTGCGCGAATTATGCAAGAATCGAATGTCTATGTACTCATTGTCAAAAATGATTCCCAGGATGTAGAGGGCATGTTAAAAATGCATGACCTGTTACAATCCAATGTTGTGTAGTTACACTCAGGAGAACCTGCACATTTATGCAATTCAATAACAGCGAAAAAACAAGTATAGAAAGCGCAAGGAAAATTGCGCTACTGCTTCTCGATGTCGATGGTGTACTAACCGATGGCAAGCTTTATTTTTCAAACTCCGGTGATGAAATCAAAACATTTCATACTCTGGATGGGCATGGCATAAAAATGCTAATGAGTGCCGGCATCCCAGTTGGCATTATCACTGGTCGTGTATCAGAAATAGTGACCAAACGAGCAGCTGATTTAGGCATCACGATTCTGTACCAGGGCCGCGAAGACAAACTGAATGTGCTGCAAGAAATCAGCAAAAAACACAATATAGACTTACAACATATTTGCTACGCTGGAGATGACCTCCCTGATCTTCCTGTGCTCAAAGCAGTAGGTCTTAGCTTCTCTGTACCCGACGCACACTCAACGGTAAAAGATGCAGTAGATATCATCACCGCACGGGCTGGCGGTAACGGCGCCGTCCGCGAGATTACTGACTTCCTGCTGGACTCCCAAGACAGACTCTAGCTTACAATTTACCCTCTCTTCATCACTTTGCTCCTGTAATATCCTGGATTCATGTTAAGCTTCAGACTTTACAATTCACCCTAACAGCAAACATCATGCAACGACTTGGCCTAATCATTGTTCCAGGAGTTATCGCCATAGCGTTATTCGTAGGAATTAATTCTCTCAGCTCAATCAAAAGCGAGCCAACTCCCCAGCCTAACAAGCAAACACTTGATTTCAGCGCCTACGCAGAAGGTATTAACACCGTCTTGTATGACACTGAAGGCAATATCAACTATACCCTGCAAGCAGAGCACCAGATTCACTACAATAACAGCACGACTCAGCTGAAGAAGCCTTTTATTCGACTTTTTCAAGACGGCGATTCTCGCTGGAACATAGTGGCCAATTCCGGCAATATCTCATCGGGAAAAACAGGAGGAGAAAGCGTTGTCAACAACATTCAGTTAGTTGGCGATGTACAAGCACATAGCTTAGACAGCTTTGGGAACAAGACATTAATGTCGACTGAATTCTTGACCTTAAACCCCGATCTCGAAATTCTCGAAACTGACAACCCAGTCTCAGTTGCAACAGGAGCATTACAACAATCATCAGTAGGAATGGTGGCCAACTTGAGACTCGATGAATTTACATTCCTGCGTAAAATCAAGGGCAAACATGCACAAACAGCAAACTAAGCAATTCTTTGCGCAACTCGCTTATGGCACCATCCTTTTAGCCAGCCTGATTGCAACTCCCTCTACAGCACTCGAGTCCGATAAAGAACAAGAACTGGTATGGAGCGCTGATGGCGATTCTCGTATGCGCACTGACGGTGGAACTAGGTTCGTTGAAATGTCGAACAATGTAAAAATTTCACAGGGATCTCTCAAGGTTAGTGGCAATGAGGCTATCATTGAATACAACATTGCAGACAATGAAGTGATTAAGGTAACGGTCATGGGCAGCCCAGTACACTACCAGCAGCAATTGGATTCTAACGAAGAACTGGTACATGGCTCTAGCAGAAGCATTTCGTTCTACACTGAAGAAGATGACGGCAGTACTATTGTCGAGCTTATCGGAGAGGCAGTGGTTATATCTCCTAATTCTAATATTAAATGTAGCTCCATTATTTATATCGCAGATCAGGACCTGATTCGCGAGGCACCTGGTCCCTGCACCGGGGTATTCAACTCAGTAAATCAATAAAATTATGTTAGAAGCACAAAACCTCGCAAAGAGTTACAAAAATAGAGTAGTCGTAAGAAATGTCTCCTTATCAATTCAGCAAGGAGAAATTGTTGGGCTACTCGGGCCTAATGGCGCTGGTAAAACTACTTGCTTCTACCTGATCGTAGGTTTAGTCGCCGCTGACAAAGGAAAAGTCCTACTCGGCACAGAAAACCTGACATCTTTCCCCATACACCAGCGAGCTAATTACGGCTTGGCCTATCTCCCACAAGACTCCTCTATATTCAGAACACTTAGCGTAGAAAATAATATACTCGCGATCCTTGAAACGCGCAAAGACCTCAGCAGCAGCGAAAAGAAGAAAAAACTCGAGTCTCTATTAGAGGAGTTTAATATTCAGCATATTCGTCACAACAAGGGCATGAGCCTATCAGGTGGAGAGAGAAGAAGAACTGAAATTGCCAGAACATTAGCGACAGACCCAAAGTTTATTTTACTAGATGAACCCTTTGCCGGCGTAGACCCAATTTCAGTCAGCGATATCAAACAAATAATTCAACACCTTAAAGAACGTAACATTGGCATATTATTAACCGACCACAATGTTCGTGAAACTCTAGATATATGTGAAAAAGCCTACATTGTTAGCGAAGGTCAAATAATCGCTGAAGGAAATGCAGAAGCGATACTTAATAATGAGAAAGTAAGAGAAGTTTACCTAGGCGAACAATTTCAAATTTAGCGCAAAGCCTAGTTACTCTCACCACTTATCGAAACAGTCAATATTTTAACTCTCATAACACAAGCAAATTCTTGCTAAAAGCCTATGCACCGTAGGCACGAGTCTTGCTATACTGTCGCTACTGGCGAGCTAATAGTATAGGCACCCGTTACTTGATAACACTAATAATTCTTCCACCCAGTCTGTAGACATATACTCTATGAAACTTTCGCTCCAGCTCAAACTTGGTCAGCAATTGACCATGACTCCCCAACTACAGCAAGCTATTCGCCTTTTGCAATTATCCACCCTCGATCTTCAACAGGAAATTCATCAGGCATTAGAATCTAATCCGATGCTGGAATTAATAGAAAGCAACGACGAAGAAAATAACGCTTCTGCAGAAAGCCTAGACAATAACACCGACCCTCGTGAAACCAATGCAACAGAAGTTACTACTCCCACTAGGGAAAACAGCGAATTAAATAGCGAAGACACTAATTGGCAAGATAATATTCCCAAAGACCTTGGCGTTGATACCAACTGGGACGACGTTTACCCGGGCACCTCAGGTCAATCCAGCTCTTTCGATGGTGACTCTGTAGATTTCGAATCACGCACTAGCGCTGAAAGCTCATTGCAAGATCATCTCCTGTGGCAACTCAATCTAACGCATATGTCAGAGCAGGATTATTCGATTGCATTGGCCATTATTGATGCCATTGATACAAACGGGCAGCTAACAGTTGGTATTGAGTCGATCCATAGCGGCTTCGACAACGACCTGAACATAGAGCTTGATGAAATACTGGCAGTACTGCATCGTATACAACAATTCGACCCCATTGGTATTGGCTATAGAGACCTTGCTGAATGTCTCATGATTCAGCTAAACCAGATCGAAACCCCAGACCTCGAAAAACAAGTCAACAATGCAAAGCTAGTCATTAACGAGCATATAGATTTACTGGGGAATCGAGATTATGCACAGCTAATGCGTCGAACCAAACTGAAAGAATCTGAACTCAGCGAAACTATTACTGTCATCGAAAGCCTTAACCCCCGACCTGGCGCCAGCATTTGCCCTCCTTCTACCAGCTACATTATTCCCGATGTAATTGTTAGCAAAGATACAGAATCAGGAAAATGGAAAGTCGAACTTAACCCTGAGACAGCACCAAAAATCAGAATCAACACCAGTTATGCGTCACTGGTTAAACGCGCCGATACAAGTGACGATAACAATTACCTGCGCGATAATTTGCAAGAAGCAAAATGGTTCATCAAAAGTCTACAAAGTCGCAATGAAACCTTAATGAAGGTGTCAACTCGAATAGTTGAACACCAAAAAGGCTTCCTAGAATATGGTGAAGAAGCCATGAAGCCACTGGTTTTGCATGATATCGCTGAAGCTATAGGTATGCATGAATCCACCATTTCCCGGGTTACCACCCAAAAATACATGCACACGCCAAGAGGCATCTTTGAGCTGAAATATTTCTTCTCTAGTCACGTCTCCACAAAAGGCGGTGGAGAGTGCTCATCCACCGCAATTCGCGCCATTATTCGCAAGCTGGTAGCTGCTGAAAACAGAAAAAAACCATTAAGTGACAGCAAGATAACCAACCTTCTCGAAGAAAAAGGCATCAATGTTGCCCGGCGCACTATCGCCAAATACAGAGAGTCACTTTCCATTCCTCCATCTAATGAGAGGAAGCGACTCGCGGATTAAAAACCAAGCCTACCAACCTAGATACTGATTTTAAGAAGTAGAGATAACACAGCAATGCAATTGAAAGAAATACTCACACCTGATCGATGCCATTGCCGCATTGAAGGTGTAAGCAAAAAACGAATCCTAAGTATTATCAGTGAAATCGTTTCGGATGATATTCCTTCACTAGAAGCCTCAGTAGTTTTTGACGCTTTAATGGCAAGAGAACAACTTGGTACCACTGCTCTAGGCAATGGCATAGCTATTCCTCACTGCCGGCTAGCTCCCTGTGAAAACATTATTGGCGCGCTGATTACGCTGGATAAAGGCATTGATTTTGACTCGCTAGACAACAAGCCTGTCGATATTCTTTTTGTGCTCCTGGTCCCAGAGATCGAGAACGATGAACACGTGAAAACCCTGGCTAATCTCGCTACATTATTCAATAACGAGAATTTCTGCCACACAATAAGACACACTGACGACAGTGAAGAGCTATACAATATTGCAGTTAACTATTAAAGTTTCTACAAAATAACATCCATACTCGGCACAAGGCAGCCAGTAATATGAAGCTAACCATTATCAGCGGCAGATCAGGATCTGGCAAAAGTACTGTTCTTCATATCCTGGAAGATCATGGCTACTATTGCATCGACAATCTGCCTGCCAGCCTGCTTCCGGCACTGGCCGATCGAATAAGTTCAGGTGATACAGGCATCCCCAATATAGCTGTCAGCATCGATGCCAGGAATATTTCAGCTGACTTAGAGAAAGCACCTGAAATAATCAGCGAATTACAAGCCAGGGAGCTCCCAACCGAAATCGTTTTTCTCGACGCGCATAGCCAGACACTGCTGAAGCGATTTAGCGAAAGCCGGCGCAAACACCCCCTGAGCACTGAAACCGTAGGCCTGCGCGAGGCCATAAACAAAGAGTCCGAATTACTGGAAGCCATTTCTGTCATGGCAAATCTAGTCATAGATACCAGCAATATGTCTCTTCACCAGTTACGAGACCTTATCAAGAGTCGAATGCTCGAACGCAGTGAAACCAGCATGGCATTGTTGTTTCAATCTTTCGGCTTTAAAAATGGTGTACCCGTCGATGCCGATCTTGTTTATGATGTACGCTGCTTGCCGAACCCCTATTGGGATACGTCACTCCGATTACTGACCGGTCTTGACGCTGAAGTCATAAAATTTCTGGATGCACAAGCAGAGGTTCAGGATATGCACGATGACATAAAAGCCTATCTGCAAAAATGGCTACCGAAGTTTGAAAGCAATAATCGTAGCTATATTACAGTTGCAATAGGCTGCACAGGAGGTCAGCACCGCTCCGTTTATATGGGGGAAAAGCTGAACAAGTTTTTTTCTTCAGAAATGGCAAACGTACAAGTCCGGCACCGCGACTTGGGTTAGCACAAACAATTAAAAGAATGAGCAAATTAGCACGCTGAGCAAAATTCATGTTAAAACGAAAAGTTACAATTATTAACAAAGCAGGTTTACATGCTCGAGCTGCTGCTAAGTTGGTAGAGCTTGCGGGCAGCCTCGAAAGTGCAGTGAAGATTGGTCACGACAAAATGGTCGATGGAAAGAGTATTTTGTCGTTGATGATGCTTGCCGCAGTAAAAGGTACCGAGGTCAATATTGAAATCGATGGGCCAGACGAAGAACAAGCTATGGAATCCATTATCTCTCTCATCAACAATAGGTTCGACGAACCAGAATAACCCTCCATACTTTTCCACTCTTATTAAGGCATGCGGGGTATCCACAGCAGTAAGCTTAATTTTCTCAATTCTGCTAAGATTGGCTGGCTTCTTTGGTTTTGCGTTTGGCCAAAGAGATTCCCGGCTTGGCAACGATGCAATCGGTCCCGCTGGTTAGTGTCAACAAGATATTTAAAGCCAAATACGGAAAGTACTTTGAACAGTAGGACGTAGTAATACGATGTCTCAAGCCAAAGAACCTCAAACTCAAGAGTATGTAGCACTTGAACTCAGTCAAGCGCTTGATAGTGGCTCCCTATATGAAGTTCGGCAGTTGCTAAAGGCGTTATCTAGTGCTCGCATCGCTCACCTGCTTGAGTCTTCACCACCAAAGACACGAAATGTGCTCTGGCAATTAATAGACAAAGACGCCGAAGGTGAGATCCTACAAGAGCTTAATGAAGACCTTCAGAATGAAATTCTAAGCGAGCTCAACGCTCAACAGGTTGTGGAACTGACCGAAGGGCTTGAAACTGATGATCTCGCCGATATTCTGCAACAACTACCTGACCAGGTAGCTCGCGAAGTTCTGCGGGCTATGGATGAGCAAGATCGGCATCGCGTCGAGTCTATTCTATCCTACGACGAAGACACTGCCGGTGGATTGATGAATACAGACACCATCACTGTCCGCCCTAGTCATAACTTAGGACTTGTGCTGCGCTACCTAAGACGCCACGAAAGTTTGCCAGAAATGACAGACAATATTCATGTGGTAAACCGCTCTGATAAATTCCTAGGGATCTTACCACTAAGACGAATTCTGGTATCAGCTCCCAGCACCACTGTTAAAGAAGTCATGCGCGAAGACATCGATGCCATTCCGGTCGACATGGAAGCGACTCAAGTTGCACAACTCTTCGAGCAAAATGACTGGGTTTCTGCTCCCGTAGTTGATGAGGACGGGAAGCTGGTTGGTCGTATCACTATTGATGACGTTGTTGATGTGATTCGGGATAACGCTGAGCACTCTCTAATGAGTATGGCTGGCTTAGACGAAGAAGATGACAGTTTCGCCCCTGTGGTGAAAACAGCCAGGAGGCGCGCCTTGTGGTTAGGCGTAAACTTAATGACTGCGGTATTTGCTTCTGGTGTCATCTTTTTATTCCAGGACACGCTCGACCAGGTTGTCTATCTTGCCGTTTTAATGCCCATCGTCGCCAATATGGGCGGGGTTGCGGGAACACAAACCCTAACACTAGTCATTCGAAGCCTAGCCCTAGGCCATATCAGCCCTTCCAATAGCCGCTGGTTGTTGATTAGAGAGTTAGGGGTTGCAGGTTTGAATGGCTTGGCCTGGGCGATAGTAATTTCTGCAATAACATTTGCCTGGTATGGTGACTTCCCACTAAGCCTAGTGATTGGGGCAGCGATGATGATTAATTTAGTGGTGGCGGCCCTTGCTGGCGCCTATTTGCCACTTTTCCTCAACCGTATAAACATAGATCCAGCACTGGCAGGTTCAGTTGCTTTAACTACTGTCACAGACTCTATTGGCTTCTTTGTATTTCTCGGATTAGCCCAGTTATTTTATCTCTAAGCTATACTTCTAACTGCAAATGGAAAACCGGTCAAACATTATGGAATCAGAGCTGAATTCAGCATCGGAACAACCAAGTAAGACCCAGCTGAAACAAGAAGCTACCGACCTTCAACGACTGGGGGAAAAACTCACCAGTTATAATCCAGCAACGCTACGCAAACTTCCAGTTAGCGACGTACTAATAGCTGCAATAGAAGAATTCAACCGACTGCCTAATAGTCATGGCGCACGCAGACGCCAGTTACAGTTTATTGGCAAACTGATGCGCAAGGTTGACTATGACGCCTTACATCAAGCGATGCTTAGTTTAGAATCCGCGTCTCTCAAGAAGAAAAAAAAGCCGCCAACAACAACATCCTGGTGTGAACGCATTTTGCAATCTGGCGATTCTGAAATTAACGCCCTAATTGAGCTACATCCACAACTTGAACGACAGACCATGCGGCAACTATATCGCGAATACACGCGGGCGAAAGAAGATAATCGCGGCAAATTCAAAATCAAACTACAGCATTATCTACAGCAACATCTCAAGGATTGACCAAGCCTATTTCCATTGCACAGTGTGTTCAAGTGCTACGTCTTGTGCTTACCGTGTTCTGTCTCTTCCCAATATTTTCTTACCGTATGTTTCATTTCTTTATGCATAAACAGAATGCCAATTAAGTTTGGCACTGTCATCAATACAATTGTTATTAACGCTACATTCCAAACAACAGTTGTATCAGCTAACGCCGCATAGAAGAAACCAAGCACGTAAAACACGCGATAAGGAAGTACCGATTTCGGCCCTAACAAGTAAGTCATGGCTCTGTCTCCATAATAAGACCAAGCTATTGCCGTAGAAAAAGCAAACAAAACTAATCCAATGGAAACAATATATTGACCAAACTCCCCCAACAAACCACGCGTATAGGCCACTGTAGTCAGTGGCACCGAATGCAACAGAGATTTACCAGTCACCACGACTTGGGGGTCATCCAACCTACCCTCAGTCACTGATAACTGCTCGTTAATTGGCTCATTACCTTTGGAGAATAAGATGTCTTCCGCAAATGATCGAGAATTCAAAAGTGTAAATGCACGGTTACCATCTGCCACACGACCATCGACTACCATAAATTCTCCATTGTAGTTGTTGGCATTTGATTCATCACCATTGAGAAGCTTAAACAGCTGCTCTACATCATCGGCATTGGATTCTTCATAATAGCCTGAGACAAAAGTCATATCGGCTCTTTGGAACTTGTTATCAAATTTTTCCATCCATACGCCAGATGAAAGAATAACTAGTCCAGTGACAGTACAAATGACAATCGTATCGATGAATGGTTCAAGTATCGACACCATACCTTCGTCGGCCGGCTCATCCGTTCTGGCGGCAGCATGCGCGATAGGAGCAGAGCCCTGGCCCGCCTCATTTGAATAAAGTCCCCGATTAACCCCTCGATCAAACGCATAGGCAAAAGTAGCACCGAGAAAGCCTCCTGTTGCGGCCGAACCAGTAAACGCATCATTAAATACAGAGACCAAAGAAGGAATAATATTGGAGACATTAGGCAAAATGACTGCCAAAGCACCAATTAAATAAATTAATGCCATCGTCGGCACAATAGCTGCGGCCACCTTGGCTATGCGAGTGATGCCACCAATAATAACGAGTGCTAAGAGTACCGACAGTACACTAGCAGTAATAATAGGCTCTAGCGAAAACGTGCTCTCCAGTCCCGCCGCAATACTATTTATCTGCGGTAAATTCCCTGAACCAAATGAACTCAATACTGTAGCGATCGCAAATAGAATCGCCAACCACTTCGCGTTAAGCCCCTTTTCCATATAGTACATAGGGCCGCCAGCCATAGTGCCGTCTGCAGTTTTGGTTCGATACTTGTGAGAAAGTGTCACCTCAACAAATTTACTGGTCATACCGAAGAAAGCAGTCATCCACATCCAAAATAAGGCAGCGGGACCACCTAAATGCAATGCCAGCGCAACACCGCCAATATTCCCCGTGCCTACTGTGCCGGACAGGGCCGTGGCCAGGGCCTGGAAGTGTGAGGTGTCGCCCTGTGCTCCGTCTTTATCAAATTTGCCAGTGGTAACTCCAATGGCATGCTTGAAATAACGAATTTGGGGGAAGCCAAGATAGAGGGTGAAGAATATGCCCGTAGAAAGCAGTAAAGCAGGGAACCAAATTGCACTACCTAAATAACCATCCAAGAAAATCAGAAAATCATTAACCGCGTCCAATGTAATACCCCGCTAGGTTATTTCGCAAAATCTTTTCTCTGGTTTTGCAACCAGACTATCATTCTAGTTGTCGCTGATAGTGATAGTTGGCCCAGTACTGGCTGACTCGACTTGTAGCAATTGCTGCTCGAGATTGGCCGCTAAGCTCATATAAGCCTTTGTCGCGCCATGATTAGCGTCAGATGCTACCACAGGATTGCCTGCATCCATTGTTTCTCTAATCGCTAAATCCAGAGGCAATTGAGCAATCACCTCTACCCCATACTCTTGAGAAAGCGAGTCTCCGCCACCACTCCCAAATATCGCTTCTTCATGCCCGCAATTAGAGCAGGTGTGAACGCTCATATTTTCAACCACACCCAATAGGGGTACATCCACCTTTTTGAACATCTCAATGCCCTTGCGGGCGTCCAACAATGCCACATCCTGTGGCGTTGTCACTATCACAGCACCACTAACTTTAACTGACTGTGCCAAACTAAGTTGGATATCGCCAGTTCCTGGCGGCATATCAACAATTAGGTAATCCAGCTCCGACCAAGCCGTATCATTCAACATTTGGTTGAAAGCCGAAATTATCATCGGTGCTCGCCATACCATGGCTGTCTTCTGATCCACAAGAAAGCCCATTGAATTGCACTCAACACCATGTGCTTGCAGGGGCACCATGAATTTTTTGTCTTTGATTTTCGGCCGAGTACCTTCAGCAACTCCCATCATCAGCGGCAAGCTGGGACCATAAATATCCGCGTCTAACAAGCCAACATTTCGCCCCAATTTCGACAAAGCCAAGGCAAGGTTTACTGCAGTAGTGGACTTACCCACCCCACCCTTGCCGGAAGCCACACAAATAATATAGTTAACTTTATCTATATTTCGCACATTCTTTGTCCTTTAAATAAGCAAACAACTGAACAAACACGATGAATAGGTGCTATTTCATTTTAAAGCCAGGAAAGGCCGATAGCTTTAACCCATTCATAAAAAAAGGGGTCGCAGAGGACCCCTTTTTATTACTTCTGTTCGCCAAACTTTCCTTACAGCAGGATTCCACCGTACTGAACAAAGAAAGGAGCAAATACCAAGCTTAGAATCGCAGAAAGCTTGATTAGGATATTCAATGAAGGACCTGAAGTATCTTTCAGGGGGTCGCCCACTGTATCACCAACAACAGCGGCTTTGTGTTCTTCAGAACCTTTACCACCCAAGTTACCGGCCTCAATGTACTTCTTCGCATTATCCCAAGCACCACCGCTGTTTGAAGCCGAAATCGCCAAGACACCGCCAGCTACCAATGAACCAGCAAGCATACCTGCTACAGCTTCGACACCAAATAAGAAGCCAACAAGTAATGGAGAACCCATGATTAAAACACCAGGAGCAATCATTTCTCGAAGAGCTGCTTTAGTTGAAATAGCAACACATCGGGCATAGTCTGGCTTGCCAGTGCCTTCCATAATTCCTGGAATATTCTTAAATTGGTCACGCACTTCCTCAATCATAGCGAAAGCTGCCTTACCAACCGACTTCATAGTCATAGCAGAAAACAGGAATGGCAAAACAGCACCAATAAACAGGAAAGTGAAAACCAAAGGCTCAAGCAGGCTCATAGTAATTGGCTCACCGCGCAGCGTACCTGCAATAGTGATGAAGGCCGCAAACAAAGCTAGCGAAGTAAGAATCGCTGCACCAATAGCAAAGCCCTTACCAATAGCTGCCGTTGTGTTACCTGCAGAGTCCAAAATATCAGTTCGACGTCTAACTTCACTCTCCAAACCAACCATCTCAGCAATACCGCCCGCATTATCAGCTACGGGACCGTAGGCATCGATAGTCAGAGCAATAACAAGCGTACCAAGCATACCCAGAGAGGCAATCGCCACGCCGTACATACCAGCTAACTCCCATGAGACAAAGATGCTCACGGCAATAGCCAGATAAGGCAACACAGTACTCTTATAACCTAACGCCAATCCGTAAATGATGTTAGTTGCAACACCAGTTTCACAAGATTTTGCTACTTCCTTCACAGGCGCGTAGTTTTCGGAAGTGTAGTACCCAGTCAATAGACCTACTGCCAAACCTGATATCAGACCAGCTAAGAAGCAGAAGTACACACCTAAATTAGTGTAAGTTTCACCGTTTAATTCGAATGACTCAGGAATTAAAGCCATAGTGAAGAAATACATAATGACTGCCATTAAGGCACTGGAGATAATCAGAAGCTTCATCAGCGCAGGCGCCACATCGTCTTCAGTCTTCACGCTAACCAGCAACTTAGTAAGCAAACTAACAGGAATGCCCACTGCACTAATTAGTATCGGGAATAACAATGCATCAGGGTTGCCAGCAAAGGCAATCGCACTAATTAGCATTGCGGCACAAGTACTCTCAGCACATGATCCAAATAGATCAGCGCCCATACCTGCCACATCTCCCACGTTGTCACCAACGTTATCAGCAATCACCGCAGGGTTACGGGGATCATCTTCCGGGATACCTTGTTCTACTTTACCTACCAAGTCCGCACCAACGTCAGCAGCCTTTGTAAAAATACCGCCACCTACACGTGCAAACAAAGCGATTGTGGAACCACCAAGGCCGAAACCTGCAATAACCTCCATTAGAATGTGGTTATTCCCTGGGCCCAAATCTGACAGCAACCAGTTCATTACCACATACACAATGACTAAACCTAAGGTAGCCAAGCCAACCAAGGCAAAGCCCATGACCGCACCGGAATTGATCGCCACGTCAAATGCATGGGAAATATCTTTTTTCGCAGAAACAGTAGTTCTTGCATTTCCCTGTGTAGCCACCTTCATGCCAATGTAGCCCGAAGCTATCGATATAGCCCCTCCAAACAAGAAGGCTATAGCGGAATAAACACCTTCTCTGATGTCAGGTGTGTGCGTATCGTCGATTAGAACAGCAATAATCGCTGCAAATGCGATCATAAAGATAGTGAGGAATTTGTATTCCTGCTTCAGAAACGCCATCGCGCCATCAGCGATTGCACCGTGGATGAATTTCAGACGTTCACCGTCCTTTTCTTCCAGCCCCAGATCAAGCGGTACACTTACAACCTTCTTCATGTAAAAGAAGGCAATTCCCAAGCCTAGCAGCGATAGGACTGTAGTTACCGTAATTGTTATGCCCGACATCTAAATTCTTCCCCTTAAAAATTGGAATGTTTATTTTAAAGGCGCGAACTTTACCATAATGAACGCCGCAAACAAAGCAGCTTAAGTCACGGTTAAACAGGTCTTTCAGTGGTTTCGAAGGGGTTTTCTGGGGACTTGGAATAGAGTCTTTGTCTTAAACCCGTTAACAGTCCTGTGAGCGGGCTATTTCTTGGGTTTGCGGGGTTTCTTAGCCTTGGCCAATTTACTGATCTCGCCACGAGCAAGCTTAAATGCCTGACGCATTGAATCAAGCTTTGCTTCCTTGCGCTTGTGTAACTGGCTATCCTTGCCTGCCTGAAAATCAATTATTTTACCATTCATCGTCATCTGCTCAGGCGCCAGGGTATTCTAATCTCACTATAAGCATAGTATTCAAGCTGCCTTATTGATGTGCTTGCCCTAGCAACTCGTTCTTACGTGCCTCCAGCTCAGCGATATGTTCCTTCGCCAAAGGCTGAATAGTATTACCTTCACTATCCGTTTCCTCATACTTAGCTTGCTCATCTGTCAGCGCGGCTAATAATTCCTCGGCAATTACAATAGCCTGCTCCAGGACATCACGCCTAGCTTCGTCTTCCAATACCTGAGACTGAATAGAAGCAATCTGCTGTTCCAAAGCAGCTATTCTATCGACCTTCTGTTGTCGTTCCGCCTCTGCGGCAGCAATGGCGGCTAGGTGTGCTCTTTCACGTCGCTCAGCGGCTTCACGATCCTGTCTCTCTGCTTCAGCACGGGCTTTGGCCTCTGCAAGTTGCTGCTCTTTTTCCGCTTGTAAACGTGCACGCTCGGTTTCCTGTTGCTCTTTCTTGCGTTGCAATTCAGCAGCCCACTCCTGCTGTTCAGCTGTACGTGCGGCCTCTTGCTCTGCAGGCACACGATCAGCTTCCTGCGCAGCTGACTCCTGTGCACCTTGCGTGGCACAAGAAGCAAGCATCACCATCAGCACGATAGTTACTAAAGCCTTTATCATTGAGGCTCCGGGAAATAAGCTAAGGCTGTATAGCTCCTGGCGATTTTTCATGACTTTACTCCTTCCTGATTTGTGCCTTGAACAGGTCACAGCTAACTCTCAAGGGATATTAACGCCAAGCCCTTGATTAATAAATTGTTTTCTACATAAATTGTAATTTTTGTCGACTTTATCATACTTTCATAGCGATAAAGATACAGTTTGTCAGTAAAATCAACAGCGAGGCTTCCTTTTAACAGGGCTCCTAACAAACTTTCTTCTATCTATCGGCAGGGCCCACATAGAGTTCATTTTAGTGTCTTAATCGGGCACACAATACATATTAACCATGACTAAACTAGCCTCTCTAGACCCTAAAACTTCAAGCAAGCCGACACTTACTATACTACTGCTTCGCCCGGCAATAGCACTTATACTGAGCGCTCCTGTGATTCTGCTACTGCTATCAGTGGAAACAACCCCCTCCTTAGTCATTGAACAACAAATTAGTCCCGGTGAACTTTCCAGAATCGAGTCACTGCTACTAGAAAGCACTCCACAAACACCAAATACTCCTAGCCAACAAGAGCTAAACCTGAATGAGGAAGAGCTGAATTTATTGCTGCGCTATGCCGTCAATATAATGCACTTGTCTCCAGATTGGGCCGCGCAACTGAAACTTGGCGAAAAAGCCTTAAACACCCAATTGAGCATAAAGATTAGCCAGAGGCCCATTCCATTATTCTTTAATATTCAAGCAGGTTTCGTCGAGAACGGCAGTTTGCTAGCAGTTGATGACTTGTCGGTGGGCAAGATCAAGGTGCCTGATCACCTTCTCCAGTACACAATAGAGAAACTGCGCAGCAATCTCGCTTTGGGGAATGCTGCTTACCTGGATTTCAGCACACTTATTAATAATGTTGAAAGCGTTAAGCTTTCTGACAAACGTATGGTGGTAATGCTGCAATGGGACCCAGCACTTGTTAGCCGTATTGGCAATCAGGCGCAGCAACTGTTTATTTCAGAAATTGACCAACAACGAATTATCGATTATCACCAGATTATTTCCGATGTTGTCACCACGGTGCCCACCGACATACGGGCCATATCAATCAATGCTTTGTTAGTACCTCTATTTACCGCAGCAAAGCAGAAGTCTCTAGCTGGCAGCGATCCAATTGCCGAGAACCGTACATTGTTTCAAACGCTGGCAATATACCTAAATCAGGAACCCATTACGCAGCTAGTCGGTACCGAGTTAGCCGCTCAAATAGAGCCTGCACCATTTATTGAAGTACGCCTGCAGCGCAGACAAGACTTAGCTCAGCACCTAATTTCAATAGCGGCTGTTACCGCATCTGCTGGTGCTGACCTGGCACAGATGTTATCCACAACCAAAGAAGCCTATGATGCCCGTTATCGCTCAGGCTTCAGTTTCTCAGACTTAACCGCAAATAGTGTCGGTGTTAATATTGCTCGCCTTTCCACAAGTAATGTCGAATCCGCACTCGTTATGCAGGAACGCCTATCAAATTTACAGAGTGAATCAGACTACATGCCCGAAGTGGGAAGTAATCGCGATGGTTTATCTGAAACAGACTTTAACGCCATATACACAGATAGAAACAGCGTTGAATATCAAAACAGGCTCACTGAGATACAGCGACTGATAGATAGTCGTCCATTATTTTCTGGTCTGATTCAATAATAAATGGAGGGATGCCTTTACTAACAGCCATCGTCAGAATTGCTTCATGGATAGCCGGATTGTACGTTTCTACTGATCACTGGCAGAACTAGTCTTTAGCTGAGAGAATAGCTGCAATAGAAACGATTATAAGGCTGTTACCTTCCAATATCCGTATTGCTGGTGTATAAAACCGCCAATATTTCCTCCCTAGAGCCAGCATCATGAAGAAAAAAGGCTTCAACACTACAAACCTGCACTCTGACCGCAGGGACCAACCGGAACATGGCGTATTACACAAGGCCATCCATCCGTCCGTAGCCTATGGCTACGATGATGCCAGAGAACTAGCAGAAGTGTTTCAAGGTAAACGCGCTGGCTACAATTACGGCAGACAGTTGAACCCTACAGTGACTGCACTGCAGAACCGAATCAGCGCAATGGAAGGGGGAATAGCCACAGCAGTGTTCGCTACCGGCATGGCAGCCATTGCATCGACTATGCTCTCACTACTTAGACAGGGGGATCATATTGTCTCCAGCGCCTTCCTGTTTGGAAACACCAATAGCTTGTTTGGCACTCTGCAAAATTTAGGCATTGAAGTTAGCTTCGTCGATGCTACTGATGTCAATCAGGTTAAAGCTGCCATTAAAAAAAATACGCGGCTGGTTTTTGTTGAAACAATCGCCAATCCAGTGACGCAAATAGCAGACCTTCAAGCTATTGGCGAGCTGTGCAAGTCTGAAAATCTGATTTATTGTGTAGACAACACAATGACTTCACCTCACCTATTTCAACCAAAATCAGTAAACGCCAGCTTCAGTGTGAATTCTCTAACGAAGTATATAGGCGGCCATGGCAACGCCCTAGGCGGTGCTATCACTGATACTGGCCTCTATGATTGGTCTGAGTTTAGTAATATCTACGACAATTACAAAAATCAGGATACTCAATTATGGGGAATCACCCAGATTAAGAAAAAGGGCCTTCGTGACATAGGCGCTTCTCTAGGGCCTGAGGCGGCCCACCATCTGGCAGTAGGGTCAGAGACCCTCAGCCTACGTATGAATCAGGCCTGTAAAAATGCACAAGTTATCGCTGAGTTTTGCGATCAGCATGACAAAATTAAGCAGGTTTACTATCCGGGGCTACAACATCACCCTCAACACAGTCGCGGACAAAAATTATTTAAAGGCTTTGGCGCAATCATGAGCATAGATCTCGTTGATGGCGTTGATTGTTTCGACGTACTAAACGCGATGGAAAATATTGTTTCCTCAAGCAACCTTGGTGATACACGCACACTAGCCATACCGGTTGCTCATACCATCTATTATGAGATGGGTGCAGAACGACGCGCATCCATGGGCATTGCCGACTCCATGATTCGCTTTTCCATAGGCATTGAAGAAATCGACGACCTGCTAGCTGATTTTCAACAAGCTTTGGCCTAAGAAATGAGCAGTGAAGCGCAGATGATATGCCTCATCAACACAGACGATATTGAGGAAGGATGCTCCAAAGGAATTGAGCATGATAATCTCTATCTGTTTGCTGTAAAAAAAGACGGGCAATTGTTTCTCTATTGGAATCGTTGTCCCCATTTAGGGACGCCATTGGAATGGGAAGAGGATAAATTTCTGGATGCTGATGGCGCCTTAATTCAATGCTCAACCCATGGCGCCTTGTTCCAGATAGAAGATGGGGACTGCTTAGCGGGGCCCTGCAAGGGCAAGCATTTACATGCAATCCCATTTGTCGTGGATAAGGGCATGATTATGGTCGAAGAATCAGCGCTACGAGTACCGACTCCCCTACAGTAATCCATCCTAGCCTATAAAATCACGGGCAACTGTCTGCGCAGCTCAATGCTCGATGAGGCCAGGTCAAAATCGGCAGCAAAAGCAAGAACCTCAACCCCGGCAGTTGCGACTTCTCGCAATAATCGCCCGTACTCAGCATCAATACTATCGGCAGGCGCAACACGCTTGATGCCGCTGTGCTGCACACAAAATAAGAGCACCGCCCGATGTCCCATCTCATGCATATGCAATAACTCCTGCAAATGTTTCTGTCCACGGCTCGTCACTGCATCAGGGAAAGTGCCCAAACCATCCCCCATACCCAGGCTCACATTCTTTACTTCAACGAAACAATTACCTCCCGATGCAGGCCCCGCGCTTTCCAGGAGCAAGTCGATTCGACTACGCTGTTTGCCATAAGGCACCTCAGTTCGTATCGTCTGGTATCCGCTTAAAGACTCAATATGGCCCGCCGCAACTGCCTCATAAACAAGCTTGTTCGCCAAGCCCGTATTAATGCCAACTATATGCTCGCCATCCACCTCAACCAGCTCCCAAGTACATGCATATTTTCTTTTAGGGTTCTCAGAATCGGTATACCAGATACGGCTTCCCGGCTCCTGACAGTTCTTCATAGAACCTGTATTGGGGCAGTGAATGGTTATTCGTTCCCCGGAGGCAGTTGTAATATCTGCAAGGAAGCGTTTATAGCGCTTAATTAAAATACCTTGCTGTAGTTCTTTGTGAAAAAGCATCGTTGAAATTTACTCGAGACTGCGGGGTAAGTTAAATTTTTATCGAAAAAAGAATTTACAGCAACGCACTTCGAAGTCGACTGATACCAATCTCCAGGCTTTCCATATCAGTGGTGAAAGCGATTCTTACGTATTGTCTACTTTTATAGTCACCAAAATCTGTACCTGGAGTTAATGCAACACCGTGATTTTCTAACATATCTTGGCAAAATTCCTCACAGTCAGCTGAAAACCTGGAAATATTAGCGTACACGTAGAAAGCACCTTGAATATTATCCGAAAATAAAAAACCAATATCCCCAAGCTCTTTGACAAGAAAATCCCTACGCTGACGGAAAGCATCACGCCTCTGCTCAAAAATACGCTGACTTTCCGGCTCAAATGCGGCAAGTGCAGCATGTTGGGCTATTGATGAAGCGGATATATAAAGGTTCTGCGCCAGGATAGTAGCTTTCTCGATATATTCATCAGGGACAACGATCCACCCCAAACGCCAACCGGTCATACCAAAATACTTGGAGAAACTATTTACCACGAAAGCTGATTGATCTAATTCCAGTACGCTAGGCAAATCGTCCACGTAGTGCAGACCATGATATATCTCGTCAACCAGCAAATGTTTATCATTATTTTGAGCCCAGTCACAACAAGCTTGAAGCTCTGGTCGCTCCAGAATAGTACCGGTTGGATTGCTCGGAGATGCCAGCCATAGACCTCGTGTATTGTCCTGGCAATACTGGTCGAGCTGCCCAGGGCTTGGCTGGAAATTCTGCGACATGCCAACTGGAATCAGCTGCGCCTGGGCTGACATCATATGTATAAAATTCCGCACACAGGGGTAAGCCGGATCACTGAGTAACACACCGTCCCCTACCCTCACCAATAAATTAGCCAACAAACCCAAGCCACCGCTAGCACCTGGCGTAATCAAAATACGATCACTGTTCACTGCAACAGAATGTTTTTCGGAGTAATAACGGGATAGGCAATGCCGTAGCTCTGCGATACCTGTTGCAGCAGTATATTGAGTCCGGTTGGCATCAAGTGCTCTTTTACCGGCCTCAATAATAGGCTGTGCTGTGGGGAAGTCTGGCTCACCCACTTCCATATGGACTACTCTATGTCCCTGTGATTCCAGCTCTTGAGCTCGCGCCATAACTGTCATAACCCGAAACGGGTTTATTTTCGACAGAGGGTCACGCTCCTCATTCGATCGACATGACATAGTACATTTCCTACAGGGTTATCGAGGCCGTTAAACGCCAGCCATTATAGTAGATGATTTTTGCACACAACCAGGCATAAATAGACAAGCAGGTAGGAAAACTCTGGCCTCAGATAAGTATTGATTTTTATAGCATCCCCCTTAAGAATCTGGTAGCTTAGCCAGCTTTCTGAAAATTGTACTTTTCAGCTAACGACGGAAAGATGCAAAAACTTAGCTCCAATCTCTAACTGGAAGCCCCAGAAAGAGTTTGTTTTATAAATGAAAGTCCTGATATACGCAGCTAACTTGTTTAAAGTTCGCAAAATCATAGCGGTAGATCAGGGCGCACAGAGGCATAAGCGATCATGTCTAATACTGAAAGTTTAGAGTCCCAACCGGTTCTAAAGAATTTTGTTCCGTACAAGCCCACAAAGGGCGAAGAGTACATGAACGAAAAGCAACGTGAGCATTTTAAGAGAATTCTACTGGATTGGCGCGACCAGCTAATGCAGGAAGTTGATCGTACTGTGCATCATATGCAAGACGATGCCGCTAACTACCCAGACCCTGCCGATCGCGCAACCCAGGAAGAAGAATTCAGCCTGGAGTTACGCACTCGAGATAGAGAGCGCAAACTTATCAAGAAAATTGATAATACGATTGAGCTCATTGCGCAAGACGATTACGGCTATTGCGATTCTTGCGGAATAGAAATTGGTATTCGTCGCCTGGAAGCGAGACCAACTGCTAACAAGTGTATCGATTGCAAAACTCTTGACGAGATCAAAGAAAAGCAACTTGGCAGCTAGCCGAACCAAGTAAAGCCATATCATTTTTTATAAGGCACTGATATGGCTTTGCTGATCCTATTTTCTACGCCAATCTTTTCGCCTGCTGACATGTAAATCACTCCGCTCAAATTGAGAGAGAATTACGGAGCCATTCCGTACTAAACTGCTACTCAATATGTCCAATCCATCAACAGTCAATACCGAAACAGAAAAAGTAGTAAATACAAACTATATTGGCCGCTTTGCGCCCTCACCTACAGGCCCGCTGCATTTTGGGTCTCTACTAGCAGCTCTTGCCAGTTTTCTAGATGCACGGGCAAACCATGGCCTCTGGCTTGTTAGAATAGAAGACTTGGACCCTCCGAGAGAGCCCGAAGGTAGTGCCGATTTAATACTACAGCAATTAAACGACCTGGAATTACACTGGGACGGGCAGGTGATATACCAAAGTTCTCGCCTCGAAGCCTACCAATCTCTTCTACAGCAACTCCAGGAAAGAAAGCTCTGTTTTCCATGCGATTGTACCCGCCCACAGATCAAGGCCATGGGAAAAGCCTACGATGGATCTTGCCGACACAGACAGACAGCTCCTGCCGGGGCCTGCGCAATACGAGTACGCACAGAATCTACCGAAATAGCTTTTGAGGATCTAATACAGGGGCACTATCAACAAAATGTGAACAAAGAGGTTGGAGATTTTGTTGTACGCCGCAAGGACAATCTATTTGCTTATCAACTCGCTGTAGTCGCTGATGACGAATGGCAGAACATCACTCATTGTGTTCGTGGTTTCGATCTTATCGACTCCACGCCGAGACAAATCTATTTGCAAAAATTGCTCAATTATTCCACTCCAAGCTATGCACATATTCCCATCATTACTGACGCACTTGGGCAAAAGCTAAGCAAACAAGCTTTTGCCCCCTCAATCAACACAAATAGTTCTGCGCAATTAATTTTTCAAGCTCTTACAGTTTTAGGACAGGCACCGCCGACGGAGCTAAAACTAGAAAGCCCTCAGCAACAATTGCGATGGGCAATTGGAAACTGGGATATACGACGCGTACCTAAATTAGCTAATATCAAACAAGAATCACCACCCTAAGGGAGTTTTCGTGTACATACCCCGATCAATACTGGTGCTATTACTCGTAGCTTATCTGCTCTTTCTATTAAGTATGGATTGGATTAACCAAGTTGATAACAATTGGTATAGACCATTTATCATAGGTTTTCTCATTATCCTGATGGCTAGCTGGGCCCATCGAGAGCAGGACTCCGATGAATTTTGAGCTAAGCACCATAATCGCTCTTGGTGGCGGCTACCTGGCTCTGCTATTTGGTATCGCGTTCATTACCGAACGCGGCTGGATACCTACCAAGATTGTTCGTCATCCAATCATTTACGTACTAGCCCTTGGTGTATTTGCCAGTATTTGGTCGTACTACACTTCAATAGGACGAGCGCTACGTGATGGCTATGGCTACCTGGCTGGCTCAATTGGTATCTCTCTAGCTTTTTTACTTTCGCCTCTATTATTAAGACCTTTACTCGAACTTACTCGCACTTATCAGTTAAGCTCACTGGCTGACTTGATGGCTTTTAGGTATCGCTCTCCCTGGGCTGGCACTGCTACCACTCTAGTCATTCTTATTACTGTAACACCTCTTATTGCATTGCAAATTCGAACCGTTGCAGACACCGCTTACATTTTATCTCCAGAGATCGCACAAGGATTTCTGGCTACAGGGTTTTGTATAGCGATAACACTATTTTCAATTCTCTTTGGTACTTCTCATAAGGCAGGTCGTCGACAACACGATGGGCTGTTGATGGCTATTGCATTTGAATCTCTAGTAAAACTAGTCGCCTTTTTAGCGGTAGGTGCCTTTGCCATCTACGGAGGATTTGGCAGCCTCGATGGCTTAGATCAGTGGTTACAAGAGCAACCGGAACTTATTGATAGCTTAAAAAACACGGGCTACTCCAATACCTTTCACGTGACGGTCTTGCTTTTCTTCGCTGCCACAATCGCAATGCCACATATGTTTTATGTTACTTTTAATGAAAATAGTGGCCAGAAAGCCCTATCTTTCGCAAGTTGGGGACTCCCCCTCTATTTTTTACTATTGAGCCTACCTGTATTACCAATTCTTTGGGCTGGCTTGCAATCTGGCAGCTCAGTTCCAGTCGAATACTTTCCAGTGGTTATTGGCGATGCCTATCAGGCACCCTTGTTTAGCTTACTTGCCTATCTCGGCGGTCTTTCAGCAGCAAGTGCTTTAATAATTGTCATCACACTCGCCCTTTCCAATATGTGCCTTAACCACTTGATACTTCCTATTAGCCAGCCTAAGGCTAGCCAGAACATTTATCGATGGCTGCTTTGGAAGCGACGCATTCTCATAACAATAATAATATGGGCTGGTTTCCTATTTCATTACTTACCCAGCGAACAAATTAGCTTACAAGTCATTGGCATAACCGCCTTTGCTGCCTGCCTGCAGTTCATGCCCGGCATAATAGCCATCCTATACTGGCCCATCGCCAATAAAAAAGGCTTCATATCAGGCCTGACAACAGGCATCTGTATCTGGTTCTTTTTTCTCATGCTTCCTCTGTTTGCCGAAACGGATCCGCTCTTCTTAACCTCAATTAATTGGAGTGAAATCGCCATACTTTCGCTAATCTGTAATTGCCTAGTCTTTGTTACCGTCTCAATAAAGAGTTCTAGCACTGACGCAGAGCGCAGTTCTGCTGATATTTGTACTTTAGACACTATCAAACGCCGCAAGCGAAGCGGTCTTGTGGCCAAATCACCACGTGACTTTATAAGGAGTTTGAGTAAACCCCTTGGCGAGAAGATGGCAAGTCGGGAGGTCGACAGGGCACGGCTAGACCTTGATATAGGTGAGAACGACCGCCGCCCCTATGCCATGCAGCAACTACGTGGCAAGCTTGAAGCCAACCTGTCCGGATTATTAGGCCCATCCATTGCCAGAAAAATCATTGATGGCTACCTGCCTTACAGCATCGTTTCGCAACACGGAAGCTCCGACCTCAATGTCATTGAAAACCGTATTGAAGCCTATCAAAAAAATCTGTCAGGGATGGCCGCCGACCTCAACAACCTCAGACGTTACCACCGCCAAATATTACTGGATTTACCACTTGGGGTTTGCTCGCTTAACACAGACAATGAAATAGTTATGTGGAACCGATCCCTCGAAGATTTTACTCAAATCAATAGCACCAATGTGACTGGCTCACAATTAATTGATTTGCCGGAACCCTGGCTAACCTTATTTATTAATTTTGTAGGAGACGACAGCAACCACTCCTACAAATATGCTTTCGAGCTAAACGGTCATAAGAAAACGGTGAATCTTCACAAAGCTTTCATTGAGAAAACCAGCGACCTCGACTCCAGCCATGAGGGAGTTATTGTTCTCATAGAGGATATTACTGAGACAGAAGTCCTGGAGGCAGGGTTAACCCACAGTGAACGACTTGCATCTATTGGCCGACTGGCAGCTGGAGTTGCTCATGAGATAGGCAACCCCATAACCGGCATCGCCTGTCTTGCACAAACAATTCGTGATGAATATGACAACCCTGAATTGCTCAGCCTAGCCACACAAATTGTTGAACAAACAGATCGCACCTCAAAAATATTACAGTCCCTAGTCAACTTCGCCCATGCAGGCACCAACGCAAATCAATACAAAAACGAAGTAGTACTTATTTGCGATTGCATGAGTCAAGCTGAAACCCTGATATCTTTGGACATGAAAAGCAAAGAGTTGGATCTGGATATCTCCTGTGACCCTGAAGCTAGAATCTATGGTGATTCACAGCGCCTATTACAGGTTTTAATCAACCTTATCAACAATGCACGTGATGCAAGTCAAGCTAATGGTAAAGTTTCTTTACAAGCTGGAGTCAAAGGTACTATGGTCGAGATCACTGTTACTGATGGAGGAATTGGCATCCCTGATGCGATCAAAGACCGGGTATTCGACCCTTTCTTTACTACAAAGGAAGCGGGAGAAGGCACAGGTCTCGGTCTTTCCCTCGTTTTTAGCATAGTTGAAGACTTAGGGGGGGATATTGATATAATCAGCCCCGCTAGCAAAAGTATTGGTGGCACGCAGGTAAAAATACGATTTCCTTGCTACCGTCGAGATTCCAAAATTCTGATGTCCGACACCCAGAACTAAACACGCAACAATTGATATAAGTAGCCCAATGACAACAACGAATCAAATTTTAGTGGTCGAAGATGAAGTAGTAATACGAACTGCTTTGAAGAGACTACTGGAGCGTCATGAATACAAAGTGAGCGAAGCTGGAACCGTCAAAGAGTCCTTAGAGAACTTTGACATGGATGATTTCGATGTAATCATTAGCGACTTGCGACTACCTGGAGCTCCCGGCACCGATTTAATCAAAGCCACCAACACCCCTGTCTTGATAATGACAAGCTACTCCAGCATCCGCTCCGCCATAGACTCAATGAAGCTTGGCGCTGTCGATTATATTACCAAGCCATTCGAGCATAACGAACTAATTGAATCCGTTGCAAAAGCAATACGCGAGCATGCCAAATCGCCTTCTTTAGCGAAAGCAAGCAACGAAGAATTTGAACCCCCCGTTCATGGAATGATCGGTAGTTGCTCACAAATGATGGAATTGTTTCGCCGCATTCGGAAGGTTGCTTTAACGAACTCCACGGTTCTTATTAATGGGGAATCCGGAACTGGCAAAGAATTAGTTGCCCGTGCCATTCACAACCTTAGCAACCGAAAAAATCAGGAAATGATTTCTGTTAACTGTGCCGCAATTCCTGAAAACCTAATCGAGTCTGAATTATTTGGTCATGAAAAAGGGGCTTTCACAGGCGCTACCGCTACTCGCACTGGCCTGGTGGAAGCAGCAAATGGGAGCACCCTATTTTTGGATGAGATTGGTGAACTTCCCCTAGAAGCACAAGCTAGATTGCTACGGGTATTACAAGAGAATGAAATTCGTAAAGTAGGTTCGGTGCAATCGAAGAAGGTAGATGTACGATTGGTTGCTGCAACCCATCGCGATTTAAAGCAATTGGTGATAGACGGTTTTTTTCGAGAAGACCTGTTTTACCGGATCAACGTCATGACCCTCTTAATTCCACCATTAAGAGAGAGAGGCAATGACATTCTGGAGCTTGCCAATGCCATTCTGCACCGCACATGCAAACGCCTCAAAACAGCAATGTTAAATCTGAGTGGCGATGCAAGCCAGGCTATTGCCAAATACCCATGGCCAGGGAATGTCCGCGAGCTAGAAAACGCTATCGAACGCGCTGTGGTTTTAGCCGAAGAGCCAGAAATAGGCGAAGAGTTGCTAGCTATAGACAATGAAGAAAAACAGGCAGCTGGATTGGAAGCAACAGAGCAAGACCCACGGGCATCTGCCGAACCTATCGAAGAACTATCTTTAGAAGACTACTTCCAACGCTTCGTTCTTGAACATCAGGATACTATGAACGAAACACAGCTCGCCAAGAAGCTGGGTATTAGCAGAAAATGCCTGTGGGAACGCAGGCAGCGATTTGGCATTCCCCGAAAGAAAAAACAAGCAAGTTAAACTTCTCAGTAAAAACCCATTATCATTTCTGTTCGTGGGTAAAAAAGAACCCTAAGTGTTGTTGGTATTGAGTTCTGCCTGTCATTACAGGCTCCGGAGAAATTTTAACCCCAACTGTTACCGCTACTCTTCTACCCATAGTTTGGGGGAAATCAGTAACAAAAATGCATGTTTAATTTTGAAATACTAGTTTCTAAAATACCAACCTGCTGATATATAAGGAAATATCCAAATTGGCACAGTAAATGCAATGTTTTAAAGGGTATAATAATAACAATAAATAATAATAATAAATCCTAATAAAAACAAAAATAGCATTACTGGGTTACAAAACTAAGATTGGTGCATTAAATAATAATAAGGTCGGGGTTGTAGTATAGATCTGGCAATTTGCCACCTTGCTTCATAATTACCACCTAATTGCTTATGCAGTACCACCGTGGGTACGCAATTAAATAAAAATAATAACTAGCTTTTTATGGGAGGCAGTGTCTGCCTCCCATAAATATTCCCTTTCTTTGTTGGCCTCCTTTCCCGCTTATCACTATCCATAGCTCTCTCAGTCCGAGCCTGCAGTTTTTGCAATATCGGTGTATCATGCGTCATCTGCCATTGACAGTGGGTAGCTTCAGAACTATTTGTTTTGTTCAGCTTGTTGATACACAAATGAATGAAGGCACCCAGCAATAAAAGAAGTAAAGCCGTGACCCACATCCAAGCAACAACTAACCTGCCCAGTATCTTCATCCACAAACAAACCGAGACCAGATGAATCAACCAGCCTCGCTTATCGGTATCGAAAAGGCCACCTCAATCGGGCGCGACGATCACCCTATTTCGCGCAAGAATATTTCGCCAAACGCTGTCAAGGTTCTGTACAAACTGGCTGAAGCCGGATATCACGGATTTTTGGTCGGGGGTGGAGTTCGCGATTTGTTACTAGGCAATCAACCTAAAGATTTTGATATTGCAACTGATGCCTCACCGGAAGAACTAAAATCGATTTTCCGTAACGCACGGATAATAGGTCGACGCTTCAAAATTATTCATCTGCGCTTTGGTCGAGAAATAATAGAAGTTACTACCTTTCGGGCACCACATAATGCTCAAAACAAAATTGCTGATCATGTCCCCCGGCGACGAATTCAGAATCAGGAGTCTGCGCATTCCACTTCTGGCATGATCCTGCGTGACAACGTCTATGGGAATATTGATGAAGACGCACTGCGTCGTGATTTCACTATCAATGCACTTTACTACACCGTCGATAACTTCCGAATACTGGATTTTAGTACCGGCATTGAGGACCTGCAGGCAAAACAGATACGTATGATTGGGGATCCCCGCGAACGTTACAAAGAAGACCCTGTCAGGATGTTGAGAGCAATACGCTTTGCTGCAAAGCTCAATTTTTCAATCGAAAATAACACACTACAACCAATCGACGAGCTTGCACACCTGCTAGAGTCAATATCTACAGCTCGCCTATTCGATGAGAGTATTAAATTGCTAACCGGCGGTCACGCCGTCAAGACCTTCGATTTACTGAGGCGCTACCGCCCAGGCGCTTATCTTTTTGCCCCCACACTAAAAGCTTTAGATAAACTACCCGGGCCACCTAGCAAATTGGTAGACCTCGCTCTGCAAAATACTGATACTAGGCTGGCGCAAGGAAAATCAGTGACACCAGCCTTCCTATATGCCGCCTTGCTATGGCCAGTCCTGCAGTTGCGCCTGCAATCACAGCAATCGGATAACAGTAATCAGCATCAGTTATTTCAACAAATAGCGCACGAAGTTCTGATGGAACAACTGCAATATACGGCTGTCCCTAAACGCTTCACCATTGCAGCAAAAGAAATCTGGGAATTACAATTTCGCCTACTAAGAAAAAATAAGCGCAGCATTGACAGCGCCTTTAACCACCCCCGCTTCCGAGCTGCTTACGACTTTCTGCTATTGCGTGAAGAGGCTGGGGAAGACTTGGACGGGCGCGGTCAATGGTGGACCAACTTCCAATTGGGTGATGGTGCGCAAAAAAAAGAGTTGCCAAGGAATGACCTCAAGCCAAAACATAATCGAAAAAGGCGACGCAAGCCCAAAAGCAAAGAGAACGTCGCCAGTTAAGGAAATCCTGACAAATGTCACAGAGTGATATCGATAAAGCTGCTCCGCATTACATAGCTGTTGAGGGCCCCATCGGCGTAGGTAAGACAACGCTGAGCAAACGCTTGGCCGACAGCTTTAATTACGAGCTGCTGCTAGAAAAGAGCGAGGAGAACCCCTTTCTTGATCGTTTTTATCAAAACCCAAAGCAGCACGCCTTATCAACACAGCTCTTTTTCTTATTTCAACGCGCTCAGCAAATTCAAGACTTACGCCAAAATGACATGTTCGAACCGGTCCGCATCGCTGATTTCCTGTTGGACAAAGATCGACTCTTTGCTCAACAGAACTTAGAACCTGATGAATTCAAACTTTATCTAAATGTGTATCATCATCTAACCATTGACGCACCAATTCCGGATTTGGTGATTTATTTACAAGCCCCCACCAACGTATTGTTAAATCGCATCCAAAAACGTGGAATAGAGGCCGAGCAACTCATCGAAAAAAGTTACCTGGAAAGCCTAAATAACGCCTATGCCGAATTTTTCCATTACTACGATCAATCACCATTATTAATCGTTAACAGCTCAGAAATTGATCTGGTCAATAACGAAAACGATTATCAGCAGCTACTGAAGCAGGTAATGTCGACCAGTGCCGGCACTCACTACTTTAACCCAAGACCCTCCCTGGTTTAGGCCACCGCCTATGATAGGCTCGGGAGTACCACCTTTGGCTTGAATACTGGCAATTCAAGCCTTACTATCCATATTCGAAACACAGATCAAACACTATGAGCACGCAAGAGAAAAACAGCCATACCACCCTTACCACGCTTTTTAATATTAAAAAACGTGGAGAGAAATTCGCTTGCCTTACTGCCTATGATGCTTGCTTCGCCTCCATACTAGGCAATGCGGGTGTAGAATTAATCTTGGTTGGAGACTCTCTGGGCATGGTATTACAGGGGCACGACAGCACATTACCTGTAACCATGGATGACATGTTGTACCATATGCAGTGTGTTAAACGCGGAAACAAAGGGGCTTTATTGGTAGCCGACCTCCCTTTCATGAGTTATTCATCAGAGGCTCAGACACTGGAGAATGCCGCTGCTCTAATGCGCGCAGGTGCAAACATGGTAAAGCTTGAAGGCGGCACCTGGATAGCTAATACCACCCGTGCACTCGCAGAACGCGGCATTCCAGTCTGTGCTCATATGGGGTTAACGCCACAATCCGTAAATAGGATTGGCGGTTACCATGTACAAGGCAGAGACACTGAGCAAGCCGATGCAATTATTGAAGAAGCAAAATTACTCGAAGACGCAGGGGCCAGCACCCTTCTATTAGAGTGTGTACCACGCAGCCTGGGCAAGGCGGTTACTGAAACCCTGAACATCCCTGTCATAGGTATCGGTGCCGGACCCGACACCACCGGGCAAATCATGGTACTTCACGATGTATTAGGGGTCTCACCCATCTCTCCTAAATTCGTCAAAAATTTCTTGCAAGATTCAGAGAGCGGCATAACCGGCGCAATAGAAGCTTATGTACAGGCAGTAAAATCCCAAACCTTCCCCGCCGAAGAGCATTGCTTTAATTAAGCTAAGATATGCAGACCCAGAACAGAATCCATGACCTGAGACAATCTCTCAAAGCAGTCCGAGCAGAAGGCAAAACTATTGCCTTGATTCCCACCATGGGAAACTTACACGAAGGCCACTTACAACTTATACGACAAGCACGAAGCCGCTATGACTATCTGGTGTGTAGTATTTTCGTCAACCCTCTACAATTTGGTGCAGAGGAAGACCTGGACGCCTACCCCAAAACCCCCACTGAGGACTGCAAGAAACTTGAAGCTGAAAAGTGCGACTGCTTGTTTCTACCCTCAGTAGCGGAAATATATGGGGAGAATGAAGGGAACGGAGAGAACCTGCAACAGCAAACCTCAGTCATAGTACCAGGCCTAACAAAAAGCCACTGTGGCAGCAGTCGTCCGGGGCACTTCGACGGTGTGGCAACGATAGTGACCAAATTATTTAATATCGTAAAACCCGACGCTGCTTACTTCGGCCTCAAAGACTACCAACAATTTCTCGTAATACAAAAGCTTACCCATGATTTGGCACTCGATATAGATATCCACGGAATAGAAACCCAAAGAGAGAGCAGCGGCCTCGCCATGAGTTCACGTAATAATTATCTCAGTGAAGATCAAAAACTCAATGCGGCCTCTCTTTATCAGTGTCTTAGCGAGTGCGCCGAGGATATCAAGCAGGGCAATACTAACTACACCGAACTCGAAAAGCAGGCCAAAGAAAGGTTGTTAGCCAAATCATTGCTGCCTGACTATTTTTCCATCTGTAATGCCAAGACTCTCGAACCCCCAACAGAGCAAGACCAAGATTTAGTTATTCTCGCCGCAGTGTATTTAGGCAAAAGTCGCTTAATCGACAATATACGCATTAGCCGTAAATGCCCTGAATAACACTGCATTATTCTTACAACTCACACCTTTTCGACACCAGCTTGATGCAACATCTTTTCTCAACTGCTGTCTATTCACTTATAGTAAATAGCATTCTGTGTAAGAATAGCCAGCACCCAAAGGTCTTCACTAACACAGCATCAATTAAGCACTTTTAAGCACTTTTAAACCCATCACCTGGCAGCGCCGAGTCATGTTATCCGGATTAAAAATACATATTAATCACGATAAATCACTACTACTAACAGCTCTGCGTAAGTTGCTGACACTATTTCCAATTACCCTGCAAGGGCTCATCATACTAATACTCGCTACCTACGCGCTGAATATTTACGGCTACGGTGTGATGGACTTAGTGGTTTTCTCGCTGGCGATTTGCGCCCTTGCCATTTTGATATTCAGCTTATTCAGCTCAGTAATCAGCGGCCTATTAATCCAAAGAAAAGTCCGAGCGACCCTGAATAACCGGACAAACCCCACTGAGAACATTAAGCTTGAAGCCGGCTACCCTAATGAAACCGGATTTCAATTGCCGACCTTGAACTATTTTCCTTTAGTGAAATTATCCTGGCAGATAATCTATCCAGATTTTATCGAAACTCGGATAAGCGTATCGGCACAGGACAAGCTAGTGGAAAGCATTGTTCCGCAGAAACGCTGCAAGACCGAGCGTATCACACGGCTGTTTACAGTTTCCGATGTACTCGGCTTTTGTCGCTACTCTTGGCTACAAGACCAGGAAGTATCCTGTACCGCACTGCCTCAAACCAATACTATAAAACCACTACCCCTATTACGCTCACTAACAGCTGAAGATGGCATACCCGAACCTTCTGGCGACCCAGAAGGTGATCGCATGGAGATTCGTCCGTATGTGCCTGGCGATTCCGTACGCAATATTATGTGGAAGGTCTATGCTCGAAATCGACAATTAAATGTGCGCCTCGCAGAAAAAAGTGCATTTCATAGCGATCGTACTATCGCCTACTTACTGAGTAGCAAAAACGATGAAGCTGCGGCAGCAGCCGCTCGAATTGCATTAGAAACAAATGCATTGGGCGAGGATTGGGCTTTTTCCGCGGATGGTTCTCAGCCAGCAGCAAAAACCCTGCCCAGCGCCTTGGATGCTATCGCTAAATCCAGAGCAATCGATACACCCCATGACTATGGACTGGACGACTTCCTATCGCAGAATGCGGCGCCGGCAAACACGCACTGTATTATTTTTGCCGCAGCTGAGTCTTCCCCCTGGCTTAAACCCCTTAAAAAAACTGTATCCTGTTTTCCTGGTCACTTCTCTCTAGTGCTAGCTACCGACGGATTCAGCGACACCGAACCAGCCAAACTGTGGCAACGACTGCTCTTTCAAGACGAATCTATAAATTCTGAAAGCCATGACTCTAGTAGCTCCAGAGCCGATTTGCTGAAGATATTGACCGATTTGGGCCAGCTAGTAGAATCGATAGTAGTTGTAGACCGAAAGACAGGCCTCAGCTTTGATCAAAACTTATGAAAGGTATAGATTAACAGAGATCAATCTTCTGATAGATATAGAGTAAATCGCAATGACGGGTAAACAGCAAAGTAACAGAACTACGGTTCAGTATTTTTTACCGACGAGTTTGCGTGCAATAATTATCGCCAGCAGCTTCTGGCTATTAAGCTTGTCTCTTACTGTACTCAGTGGATCTGTCGCTTCTCTCATAGGTTGTCTGTTTGCCTGCTACCTGGTTGACTTTGGCATTAATCGATCCCCTCTGAAAAAACTGCGCAGTTTTACTATTAACTTTCTTAGCTTGAGCGTTCTTTTACTCGGCTTATTACTTGCCTCACTGATAACAAATACAACACTGCTCTCAAATTTAGTCTCACCGATGTTCTCGTTTAATAGCAGCGAATTCATCAAATGGTTTGCGATAAGCGCATCATTAACAGTCTGCCTGCGCGTACTGGCAAAACGGACTAGTTACGGGGCTGTAGTAGAGATTCTTTTCGTTGCAACCGCCTTTATCATTACACTGTCCGCACACCGCAATGGCATGATTCACCGCCCTTTTGTTATAGGTGATTATGCTCTTATCAGAGGCATAGACCCTGCTTCTATACTCATGATATTTGGCTGCGGTGCGGTACTCTCGCTGGCCGCATTATTAATGATTGAGAACCACCATCGTCGCCTACCCTACCATTTCACCGTACTTGGTTTACTCTGCTTTTCACTTCTTTTTTACATTCGCCTTTTTGGCCTGCCAACGCCACAGCTCGCAGATGATTTGGGGTTAACGGGGCAGGAGCGTGCTGGAAACAACACATCACGGGAGAACCCTTTCAGAGACAGTGATAATAATGCTGATGAAAAGGAAACGCCTGTCGCCGTTGTGGTGTTCCGTGATGACTACACCCCTCTCAACGGCTCATACTATTTCCGCGAATCCGCCTACTCACAATTCAATGGCACTATGCTGGACGTCACTACACGTAGCGATATGGATCAGGATCTTATTGTTAATTTCACTAACTCTCGGATAGAAAGCAGTCAGCTACCTAAAGCAGAAGATCAACGAACCCCTGTGCGCACAACCATTGGTATGCTGATCTCACATCGCACTCCTTTTGGCCTGGAAAGCCCCATCGCTTATGAAAGCACCGCTAATCCAAATAATTTGCGTTTCAAACGCACCTACGATGCCTACTCATTAGCACCTGAGTACGACTTCAACTATTTACTGGGTCGCGAACTAGGCAGAGCGGATTGGTCACAGGAGGTCTGGGACGAATATCTAGCACTGCCGGATGATTCGCGTTATCAAAAATTAGCCCACAGCCTGACTACCGACCTTAAGCCGGAATATACGGATGACCCTTTCGCCAAAACCTGGGCAGTAAAAACCTACTTGGACGAAAACGGCATCTATAGCTTAAAGAATGAACATGCCTATGAAATCGACCCTGCAGGCTCATTCTTATTTGGCGACCTTACCGGCTACTGTATGCACTTCTCCTTCGCCGCCACCTATATGTTCCGCAGCTTAGGGATTCCTGCCCGAGTCGGTATTGGGTATTCAGTTCCAGCCAGCAATAAAGCAGGCGGCTCATCCCTTTTAATTCAAGCTGTGCACGGACATGCCTGGCCTGAAGTTTATTTCCGTGATATCGGCTGGGTTATTATTGATCCGGCTCCACAGCAAACACTGGTAGACATGACTACCGATCCACAAAATGATTTACAGCAATTGTTAGGAGATATGTTGCGCGACGAAGCCTCTTTTGATGACTTTCTGCAATCACAGCAAACTTCCGCAATCGATATGCAGCTCATTTTTAATAGCCTGTATGCATTGATATTAGCCACTTTATTCACCGCTTATGCTATTAAATTTTATCGCTTATGGATTCCATCGCAGGCAAGCTTAGATAAACAGTACCTTTTAAGCTACAGGGCCATGCTCGACCAGCTATCGGCTATAGGTATTCACAGAGAGTTTGGTGAAAGCCGTGAACAATTTGCGATTCGTGCAGGGAAAGTTGCCCCTTCTATGCAGAAGATGACCCAACAACATCTTGCCCTTGCACTAGGTTCTGCAGATAAAACTCACTATGAGCGACACACATGGCTGGCCCTACGCAAGGCCATCGCTGCAGAAATCAGCCATAACACATACACCTGGAAAAGAGTGATCGCCTGGATCAACCCTTTCTCCTGGCTGCTAAGCAAGTAAAAAGCAGCAATCAACCAAAACAGTGGAGAAAACGCCATGACGCCTGACAGTATCACCGAAATCTCTGAGCTTACACAGGCAAACAGTATTGAAGAAGGAAACACAAATACTGAACTCGATGCCGCGGTCGATGTATTAAAAAAACTAAGCAAGGCCGTAAAACAAAAAGTGCTTGGTAGAGACGATGTAATTGAATTGACTTTGATTGCGTTAATAGCCGATGGCCATGTTTTGTTAGAAGATTTTCCCGGCTCAGGCAAAACCACGCTAGCAAAGGCATTGGGAGAAACCATTGTCGACAAGCGCAAAGAGCTAAGTGATGATGACTTTATTCTTCCCTTTCGCCGTATTCAGTTCACACCGGACTTACTGCCTTCAGACGTCACTGGCGTACCGGTGTTTGATAGCAACAGCAATGCCTTTCACTTCCGACACGGCCCTTTATTTGCTCATGTAGTTTTAGCTGACGAAATCAACCGAACTTCACCCAAGGTACAATCTGCCATGTTGGAAGCCATGGGTGAAAAACAAGTTACCGTGGACAACATCACCTATCCACTGGATGACCTATTCTTCGTCATTGCCACACAAAACCCCTTAGACCTAATAGGTACCTACCCACTGCCTATTCCACAACTCGATCGCTTCCTATTTAAGATCACTATGGAACATATTGATCGTGAATCAGAGCTTGATGTGTTGGATACTTACAAAACACGGCGAGACTCAACACAAGAAAACATTACTATTTCTAGAGATGAACTCTTGTTTGCCCGGGAACAAATCGATGCACATGTCAGCATTAGTTCCGGCATCAAATCAGCATTGGTTGATATTTCCAGAAACCTACGCAAAGACGATCGTGTATTACAGGGCAACTCAACTCGCAGCATGGTGCTAATGCTTCCTGCCTTGCAGGTATCGGCCGCTTTACGCGGGCGCAACTACGTCAGCGCCGAAGATATAGAATTATTACTGCCACGAGTATTAGGCCACAGAATCGAGCTCGCTCCCGGTGCGCCTGCCATAGACAAAGTCCTGGCAGACGCTATGCGCAGTCCTATGGAGCAACTCGCCAGAGGTACCTTATCCCCATGAGAAAAGCGCACAGAGGGCGTTTGTCCGGGAGTATTCTCAAGCTGTTCGCCTTTTTTTTCTTTCTCACAAGCAATGCCCACCCACAAGAAGACCCACTGCTTATCGACAACATAGAGATACCGCAAGCTCAGCAGGCACTCTGTTTCGGCCTCAGTGACATAAGAGAGCTTCGTGCACTGGAGATCTGTGACGCAATAAGCCTTGACCAAAATGTAAAAGCACGTGAACTCAGCGAACAATGGCTTCGTGAAGAACCGAACTCACCGGCAGCACAGTTTGCGTTATCTGAAATACTGCTCACCATCGAAGGTAATATGCCTAGAGCCTTGTTCCATTTAAATCGAGCTGAAGAATTAACCAACTACAATAGCCTTGCAGAAGCGCTAGCCTCGGACAACATCCAATGGCATTACCTAGCACTTAGCCAACTGTCTTATGTACACCAGCTTATGGGCAAGCAATTACTCTCGCTTGAATATCTTGACAAACTAGAGGAAATTTATGGGCAGGATGTTGAATCCTACAGAGGCTGGTCCCTGATAAAGCTGAAACAATATGATGCCGCTAGAGAAAGCGCCACGCTCGTATTGCAAAATAGTAACGATGAACGCGAACGTGCCCGCGCCTGGAATACACTCTGTGTAGTAGAACTTGCCAGTTTGCAACCAATCGAATCCATGACGGCCTGTGAGCGCGCCATCGACGAAGGCGGAAATGTTACAAATGCTGCAAACGATTACGATACCGTTTATCTAAGCAACGCGTCAGAAGTAGCTCTTAGCTTATTGCAGATAGATCAAGCCGAAGAATACTTAAATCGTGCGACTCGATACCTTAATGCAGATAGCGTAGCTAATCCCTGGATCTACAAATTGTACCTGCTAATGAATCAGGGACGTTTCGATGAGTCACGCGAGGCACTCTATCGCATGATGATATGGCGTGAGGCACAAGACCCTATAGTTAACGTGATGAACCGCGCCGAACATTTCCTAGTCACTGCCAGTTTTTTTCTTCTTGCCGGCTATAGCGAAGATGCCATAAAGCTCACCACTACAGCACTGAACCAACCAGACCGAAATGGCTCTTACAGTGCAGACGATGCACAGAAAGATTCGATGGCCGCCTTAATCAATATGATGGCAAATCGTACCGAACATCAGATTCATCTGGAAAAAATCGCGACAATAGATTTCCCTAAATCCCTTTCTGCCCGTTTTGACGCTGCCAAATTTCAATTAGGTGCCTGGCGTTCAGAGCGAAGAGCTGCGTCTCTCTTTGCAGAATTCGATGTCCTGCAAAACCGTCTACGCCCCTATGCCCCTTTGGATGTGCATATACCAGAATGGATAGAACCCGAGATGATTTCTATTATGGGTACAGGTGTAATGGCAGAGATATTAGAACAAGCCAACGATAATGGCGCATTTGCACTGGGTACCGGTTACTACCATGCCTACAAAACAGAGATTGCAGCTCTGGACAATAACCGAGAAGCTGTTTTACAAGAAGGTGCGACAGCACTGGAGCAACTGCCGCCACAAGAAGTGTTACTACGAGCTCGAACCACAGCTCGTATGGCAAACGCAGCCTGGGACAGGGGTGAATTTGATGATGCACTATTATTTTATCAAGCAGCGCATCAGCAAGACCCAAGCATTCTACGCCGACTCAATATTAGCCTACCAGTTAATATCAGTGGGGGTCGAACAGAGTTTTCCAAACAGGTTGCTAAATTTCTACGCAGGTCCCCACGCTTCTCTCAACACCCCAATGGCCTTAATTTAGAAATAAGAGAGACACCAGACTACTCCATTTGCCTTAAAGCTCCAACAGGCACCACTCTCTCATGTTACACTATGGCAGCTGCTGAGGAACGAGATAGCCAATGGAATGCACAGCAGCTTACCCAGATGTTTCATGCTCAAACCTTCGGTTTGGGTTACGAAATTAGTCAAGCACAGCGTTCCATGCTAATGGGGTCCAGCGTCATTCTTAGTTCTCAAAACGATAGCTCCCTACAGCGTAATCGAGAAGCTGTGTTGAATCGCTAATGTCTTAGCTCTGAGCAAAGAGATACAAGCATTTCTCGTATTATTAATTGGAGCGCAGCTGTGCCTATACCCACCTCTTTGTCTAAAGCACTCATCGTTTTATTAGCAGCCGCTTCAGCACTTGGCCCTGGCTCGATGGAGATTCTACTTCCTGCACTACCGCTTATAAAAGATACCTTCCAAGTAAGTAACGATATAGCACAACTCACACTCAGCTTGTCTATGCTGGCCATAGCCTTAGGCACTCTGTTCTATGGCCCAGTTTCTGACAAATACGGACGCAAGCCAGTTATGCTGCTCGGTCTTTCAATCACCATCATCGGCTCAGTATTTTGTTTCTTGGCCAGTAGCATCGAACTGCTTATTCTGGGGCGGCTCATCCAGGCCTTCGGCGGCGCAGCAGGCCTAGTCTTAGCTCGCGCCATTGTACGAGACGTCTATAGCGCACAAGAGGCTGGTCGTGTAATGGCCACTCTGATAATGGTGATGGTAGTCGTTCCTATGTTCTCACCGGCACTAGGTGGTGAACTGATACAACATCTGGGCCTGAAATACCTGTTTGTGGTAACAGCCATCGCCAGCATTTTTATACTGATCCTGTTGCTGGTGAGGCTACCAGAGACTCTCAAAGAGCCGGTGCCATTTAGCGGCATAGGCGCCATGCTAAACAATTATATACTCTTGCTTAAATCACGAGCCTTCCGTGGCTACGCGTTCTCTGTCACCTTTACGTCGGTGGTGTTCTTTAGCTTTATATCTGCCGCGCCGGAAATAATGGTATCGGTACTAAACCGCCCGCCAACTGAATACGGCTATTATTTCATCATGATTCCACTAGGCTTCATGGCCGGGAACTACTTTTCTCGACACTACGGCGGCCAGATGACACTTGATACAATGATATCAATCGGCACGGGCATAAGCCTTATCGGCGTCTTTGCTGCAATCGCACTACAACTCTCCGGCTACCATCAACCAATCGCATTATTTGCGCCCATTGCTTTCACCGTGCTGGGAAATGGCATTACGCTTCCCAATGCACAAACAGCAGCCATCAATGAATTTCCGCAGTTCGCTGGCAGCGCATCAGGACTCTCTGGTTTTCTGCAAATGTCTGTCTCCGCTATCGCAACACAGTTAGTAGCAGTGATTTTCAACGGTAGCGTATATCCACTACTATTCTTAATGCTCTGTGCATCAATAATTTCTATGGCTTGTTTTTACTTTGCTGCCGGGTTTCGCTCAGCCGCAACAGCTTAACCAAAGCAATTATTTAAACAGTCCTGCCAACGTCGCTTTCTTAGCTTTTTGCTGTTTATGCAAGAAAGATATCGCACAAATATTTCCGAATCAGTATTTAAAAGAAATACCTGGCCTTATACTCCTCTTTCAAGCAAGTACTGATTGAAATCAATTCCAATTTATAACGATATAAGTATTCTGGTACAAAGATAAGGAGTGATTATCATGCATATCAATACAACCAAGATGTTTTCTCGGTTTTTTATTCTGTTAGCTGCCTCATTATCATTGCTTGCCTGCAACAGCAGTAATTCAAGAGGCTATCCACAAGTTGTTCAACCCCCTCCCTTCGACTACATTGATGGTGAAGAATTACGTTCTCGTATGCATCAACTTGCCTATGAGTTACAGAAACTCGATATGGCTCTGGCCGATGAATACGATTTGAGCCCAAACTTACAACAAAAAGTCATTAATAACCTCCGTAATATCGAGCGTATAGCCGAATATTTACAAACTGGCGATTTCAGCACCAGACATCCATTTCTACAAGATGATATGGAGCGCTTTCTAATTAATGTGCGTAGAGCCAAGATCGATGCTTCAGGGGATTCGCCTCGTTATTATATGACTGGCCGTATTTCCGGTGGTTGTGTTAGTTGCCACAGAAAAGTTAACTAAGGTATTCACAACACCTGTACTCGACTAGCATGAAATTTTTAATTCACTGATGGTCAGAAAGCTTTTGTTGACGTAAGTCAGCATCCACGTCGCTGAGCTTGCTATGGTGACTGGAGGCAAGTAGCTCAACTCAATATTAGGAGGGTTAATTATGTCCAGAGAAACGGGAGACCGATACCATTGCGATAGTTGCGGAGCAGAACTAGTGTACGAAAAGCCTTGTCCCTGCGGTGACGAAATGAAGCATTCAGAAATCTGCTGTGGAAAGCAAATGTCTCATGTCGAAGGTCGAAGTTCAGGGCCAAGTAGAGCGACAACGGCTGACTACTAACAAAAAGTCATCCGTTTGAACTATTAACCGCTTTGCACACCCTTACTACACCAAAATATCAGCTGATTGATACTAACAGTACTAATAAGGAATGAGTTAGCACTATGACCCTAAGCCGTCGGCGATTTATTGGGGCGATGTCCGTGGGTGCCGGGGGTGTACTCTTACCTTTATGGAGCCATAGCCAGAACTTACAGGCTCTTAACAGGGAGCTGAAAATCCCTGAAATGCTGACTGGTGAGTCCAGAAACGGCCGCCGACACTTCTCACTCACCGCACAGCACGGCAACTCAAAGTTCCTAGCTGGTTTAACAACACCTACCATGGGCATCAATGGGGCCTATCTGGGACCTACCATACGCTTTACTAACGGCGATGATGTTGCCATGCACGTCGAAAACCTACTAGGTGAACCAACCACTCTGCATTGGCATGGGCTTCATGTGCCAGCCAAAGCAGATGGCGGGCCGTCTCAGGTAATTGAAACTGACAACACCTGGAATCCCGAGTTCAGCATCATGCAGAGGGGTGGCACATTCTGGTATCACTCGCATCTTCTGGCCAGGACCGGGGAACAGGTCTATTCTGGCCTCGCCGGGATGATCATTATTGACGATGAGGAAAATCAGCAATCTACCCTTCCCTCGAACTACGGTGTGGATGATATTCCTCTAATAGTACAAGACCGACGCTTCAATCAAGACGGCTCATTTGCTTATGTCACCTCCCACCGGGATATCATGACTGGCATGTTCGGCGATACCATCCTGGTAAACGGCACTATGCCACCTCGATTCAGTCCGTCGACAAGCAAAGTACGGTTTCGCTTGCTAAATGCTGCCAACGCTAGAACGTTTAACTTCGCCTTCGACGATGGACGTCAATTCCAACAAGTCGCTAGTGATGGTGGTCTGCTGGAACAGGCACTGGAATTGCGCGTGCTGGAATTAGCACCCTCGGAGCGTGCCGAAATCGTAGTGGATTTCAGCGATGGCCAGCCAGTTAATCTAATAAGCCTGCCCATGGCTCAAGATTCTCCTTTCGCTACCCAGGGCATGATGCGCAATATGCACCCCATCAATACCGAAACCTTTCAAATATTGGAACTACAGCCACAATCAAAAATTGAAACTTCGGAAGTCATTAAACCAATCCTTTCCAACATCCCCCGGATTGATGAATCTGAGGCAGTAATAAGCAGACAGTTAACACTCAATATGGGAATGGGTAGGCGTGGGCAAGGTAGAAATGGCAATAGACATGGCATGATGGGAGGCGGTAACTTTTTCATCAACAACCAAGCCATGGATATGGATGTCATCAACTACAGAGTCAAAACAAACGACACTGAAATTTGGGAAATCAGTAATGACTCCATGATGATGCACCCATTTCACATACATCATTCGCAATTTCAGCTATTGGATCGCAACGGTCGGAAACCCGCTCCTAATGAAATGGGGTTTAAAGATTCAGTAAAAATCGGACCAGGGGAAACCGTTCGTTTTATTATGAGATTCGAGAATTTTTCAGATTCAGAAACACCCTATATGTACCACTGTCACATTCTTGAACATGAAGACAATGGCATGATGGGCCAGTTTGTAGTCGAATAGAGGGTGCCTGCTAATCAAATAGTAGAAAAATCCATTTTGAGATCAGCATATTTTCAGTTAGAACGATACTGGACAATAAAAACTACTCTGCAAGTTGAGCTGCTATATTTTTAAGCTCGTCTCTTCTTTCTTTAAGCTGTTCTTTGTAAGAAAAAGAGTCAGTATCTGCTATTTCATAACTAAGATCGCCCAGCGTATTTTTTAATAAATCCACCAGGATTTCTTGTTGTCCATCGGAAAGTGATAATGTTGTTGACATCGCTCTTACCTCCATTTAGATCAAATAATTAAACCAAACTTTGGTGAAGCACAAATCTCAAGAAAAGCGCTCCTCAGCAAAGCGCTGTTTAATACTGACAGTTTACTCTTTGCCGAGGTACTTCGCTAGCAGCACAGGAAATCACCAATACAGCTATTAATATCACTAGAACAAAAGGTCAGCTCTTTCTAATCGTCCGACCGTGCCCGCAAAATGCGATTCCAAATCGTCTTGTCCGTAGTTTCCCATAGTTCCCGCAACAGCATACGGAAATTCAGGTTAGACTGAGCTTCCTTTTCAATCTTACCGATATATTCAACACCATGCAGTTCTACCAATTCTTCCAATGGACCTGCTGCGAGGTTATTAATAACGATAATCGAAGAAGTTTTAGAAATTATCTGGAGCATTGCTGCCCAGGTCAGATCCGGATAATCCATTTCAAGGTCGGCAAACTTTTCTACAGCCCAATAGCAAGGGTGGGTTTCATCGCTAGAATTTCCACTCTCGTGAACCTCTATATACGCTTCAACCCATTCGTTTAAATCTTCTAATTCCATAGTGATGAGAACTTCCTAATTGATGAGACATATGGCAAACAAAAGCTCAACTCCCATGCTGAGCTTTATCGATATTGATTTAGCAGAATTTATACAAGCCTAAAACCTGTGTACAGCACAAATTTTGTTACCAGAAGGGTCTCGCAAATATGCTAAATATAATGACCCCGTAGTACGCTCTCGCACACCCGGCGGGTTTTCGCATGTTGTGCCGCCGTTTTCTAGGCCTGCCGCATGCCATGCATCTGCCGCTTCTGTACTTTCGGCGGTAAAACCGAGAGTACTACCATTGCCCGGCCCAGCTGGCTCACCATCAATGGGTTTGCTAATGGAAAAAACACCCGTTTTAGTGACCCAAAAAACGCGCCCCTTGGCATCTAAAGTACCCGGCTCATAGCCCAGCGCACCTAAAGTAGCATCGTAAAATGCTCTTGACTGTTCAATGTCATTAGCACCTAGCATTACATGACTAAACATTTTTATTTCCTTCTCTAGCTATTTTTAAATAGCCACCTAATAAAGAACCATTCCGGCGCGGATAATACCCAACATGAGGAGCTGCATCCAGCGCAGTAACAAATTGCCTTTATTTTCCAAGCTCTCGATGATATCGAACCCACTTTCAAGGCTCGAAGCTGCGCAATGTATGCCAGGGATACAAACTTATTTTACACTGAAAAGGTCAAGCTGCTGCAAAAAGCCATCAACATCTCGAAGACACCTTAAGTCCAGTAATAAGCTACTGTCGTGAATACGGCCTACCACTGGCTTAGGCAAAGAGCGAAAATCAGCTGCCAACTTTTGTAGTGCTTGATCAGTTTCGCCTTTCTCTGCTATAGGAGTAAGGCATAAAGATCGGCTCTCCATTCGGTCCAATGGTAGAGCACCACTGCCAATCTGGCTCTTACAAGCAAGCAGTTTAACCTTGGCCTTACCCTCTAAAGTTTTAACAAGCGGCGCAAGAACCTGTTCGGCAACTTCTTCAATCTCAGCAACAGACCTGGAAAGGTCTGCTAACAAGGGAAGACGCATGTTCAACCGCTGCGGATCTTTATACAAATTAATCACTGATAACAATGCAGACAGGGTGATTTTATCTACCCTCAGAGCGCGCTTCAGGGGATTATTCTTTACCCGGTCAATAAACTCTTGTTTGCCAACGATAATACCTGCCTGAGGGCCGCCCAATAGTTTGTCGCCACTGAAAGTTAGCAAATCCGGCCCCATCTGTAGAACATCTTTCACTGTCGGCTCGTAGGGCAAGCCGTACTGACGCAGGTCCACAAGCGAGCCGCTACCCAAATCGGAAACAAAAGGAATCCCTTCCGTCTTACTCAATAAGCTTAGATCCGATTCGGCAACAGAATTAGTAAAGCCTCTTATTTCATAGTTACTGGTATGCACCTTCATTAACAGACCGGTGTCACTGTTAATCGCTGCAGCGTAATCTTTCAAATGGGTACGATTAGTAGTGCCAACTTCCTTTAAGACACAATTAGCACTTTTCATCACATCGGGAATGCGAAAAGCACCTCCAATTTCCACTAATTCTCCACGAGAAATAATCACATCTTTGCCTGACGCCAAAGTATTAAGCACTAACAACACCGCCGCCGCATTATTATTGACGACAGTGGCAGCTTCGGCTCCTGTTATTTCACAAATAGCATGCTCAAGATGTGAATCTCTGTCTCCTCGCTTGCCGGTAGATAGATCGAACTCCAAATTTGTGGCATTGGTGGCAGCACTAATCATCGAATCAACCGCCTCAGTGGGCAGGTTAGCCCTACCTAAATTGGTATGCACCACTGTTCCCGTTAAGTTAAAAACAGGTATCAAAGTGCTAGCAAACTGGGCTTCGACAGCGCTGGCAATTTTATGGCAAAGCTCATCCATAAAATTTGGTGAAGACAACCAGACAAGCGCAGATTCATCGTTCGATAAAATCAAGCCACGTAATTTAACTATTTGTTCTCTGGCTTCAAGCTTTACGCTACTATGGCCCACCTCTGTAACAAGCTGAGCTAAAAGCTCAGCTTGTAGTAGCTTATCAATTGCAGGTAGGGATTTGAGTTGATTTACCAATTTCTACTGCCGAATGCTTAGGGACTTGGAACTTATAGCGAGATAATCTATGCAATATTCTTCTCTTAAGCAACCAAAACCTAGCCATAAGCCTTAACGGGCTTATATTAATAACACCCAAGGGTTTAAGTAACGCATTGACTGAAATCAAATAGACCTATACCCATTAAGTGCATTATTCTTCTTAAGACCCAAACAGCATGAGATCAGCAATACAAAAACCCTCAATGAGAACCACTCGAAAAAAGGGGATGAGCGATGAATGCACGAATTTCGTCAATTCTAGACCGAATGGCACAGTTAGAAAAAGAATTGCATACTGAACTTAAAAATTGCGAAGTCCAATTCCAAGAAAAATTCGTGGAACAAGTCACGACCTTTAGGGAATCTGTACTAGGCATAACTGACCGGGATGAAGAACAGCCACCAAATAGCGGAATAGGACTTAAATTAAGACATCTGGTATCAATCCCATTCATTTATTTTATGATAATTCCATTAGCCTTTCTCGATCTGACCATAAGCATTTATCAAATGGTTTGTTTTCGCTTATACAATATTCCGCAAGTCAAACGCTCCGAACATTTCATTATTGATAGGCAACTCCTTTCTAATTTAAACGGCATACAAAAATTCAACTGTATTTACTGCGGTTACGGAAACGGAGTTGTTTCCTACGCACGAGAAATTCTCTCAAGAACAGAGCAATATTGGTGTCCAATCAAGCATGCAAAAAATATTCACTCTGCTTCCGCGCGCTATAGAGCATTTCTCGAATACGGTGATACAGAAAACTATTCCGATAAGATCAGTGAATACCGAAGAAAACTGCGAGGCGATGATTAACAGATAAAGGCCTGGAAGCTAATAGCAAGCTGACAAGACTCGCAGAAGCAGAAACGTAGCACAAAGCAGTGCCCCAACAATCGGCACCAAAATATTAACCTCAAAGATTTCGCCCGCTGGCTCTCCCCTTCGCTTTATTCGCAACAGGGCAAGATTCACCAGGGTAAAAACAAGCAACAGAAGAGAGGTAGTCATCGACGCCAAGGTTTCTATCGGCAACCACAAAGCAGCGATAATAGTAATGCCCGTCAATACAACCGTCGCATAAATTGGCGTTTGGGTTTTACTATTCACTCTTCCCATTGCATCAGGCAACCAACTCTGCTTCGCCAAACCATAACAAACCCGAGAAGCCATAATTATTTGTATCAAAGCACCATTAATAACAGCAAATAAACTCACCACAGATATTAACCAGGGGCTACGACCAGTAACAAACTGGTAAACATCTGCAAGTGGCGCTCCTGACCGGCTTAGCTCATTAGGCGTAAGTACTAACAACGAAGTTACTGCCACCATGATATACATCACTGTCGCCAATGCTAAGGCAGAAACAATAGCGATGGGCAAATTCCGGCGTGGGTTCTTAACTTCTTCTGCAACATTTACCATGTCCTCAAAGCCAACATAGGCATAAAAAGCCAAAAAAGCACCACTTGTTATGCCCACCCAGGAGTGCATTTTCAAGTCTGGGATGAAGTCGGCCCCACGTCGGGATAACTGCTCTAACTCTGGCGCAGCCACACCAAGAACCAAAATAAGCCCACCAACTTCCAACAGGGTAAAGATCGCCGCAGCCGATACTGATTCCAAGATACCCCAGATCGCTATCACCCCCAGGATCGCCAACAGCATGATGATGACAACGGCATCGGGCAACTCAACAAACACATCAAGATAGCCAACAAAACCTTTAGCAATAGCCGCACTGGACACAACGCCCGTTAGCACTATAAGCAAACCAACCAATAGTGATAGCTGCTTTATTCCAAAGCCTTCTTGCACATACACCGCTTCTCCAGCACTCACGGGAAAACGAGAAGTTAACTCAGCAAACGAGAATGCTGTTACACCAGCAATTATAGAGGCCAACAAGAAGGCAACTGGTGTGAAATAGCCCGCCTCCCCTGCCACCTTGCCAATGAGAACATAAACACCGGCCCCAAGAATATTCCCCAATCCATAGAGGCACACCAGGGGTAAGGAAAGACTGCGTCGAAGTTCTGTAGTTTCTGACATTGTGAATTCCAATAAATTAGAGTTCAGATACGCGAGCTTACACAACTCCTATTTCAAATATTGTTGCTTTAGTAGACTACTAAAAACTCACATCGGCAAAAATGAAACTGAAATCAGCCTGCGGCTAAATAGAGATAATCGAGGAATAAGCTAGATACTAACAGACACATCACGACTAACATTGACTCGAATCAACGAGCAAATATTTGTCGAGCAATTCTAAATACCGAAAACTATAGAAAACAGAAATAAAAATGATTTGGCGGAAGAGGCAGGAGTCGAACCCACCAAGCCTGTCATTAACAGACTTCACCGGGTTTGAAGTCCGGGCACCCCACCGGGAATGATACTCTTCCGCCAGCAATTTTAGCATAACCCAAAAACGAGTCACATCGTACGGCATAGGCTTCGAAATGATGCCGCTATTTTCCGAGCTTTATCCAAATTTTATCTTCCTATTACTGTAACCCCTTTGAGAATAGTGGATGATTTCTCCGCCCTACTATTAAGCCACTACACGCTACGTGCAATTGCTTTGAAAGCTGTCATGAGCCACCCAAATACAGTATGCTTCAATGACAAAATAAAGGCATCCACTAGAATAATTCACACTTCATCTAGTAAATAATGAATAATTTCTGCTGGTTGATATAGCTAGAAAGAAATGCGTAAAACCAGGACCTAACTCGCCCACATCAAGTTAGCTTCCTACTTCCGGAGCTTGGAGAATCACTATGCAGTATGCTGAAATCACCGGATGGGGAAAATGTGTACCCCCAGCAATACTCAGCAATGATGACCTAGCAACTTTTATTGATACTTCTGATGAGTGGATCACCTCACGCACTGGTATTCGTGAACGGCGTATCTGCCATACTAATTTTTCAGAAATGGCCATTGTCGCAGCAAAGCGCGCCCTGGCAGCGGCAGACATGAGTCCAATGGAATTGGATCTTATTTTATTAGCCAGTTTCACCAACGACAGCCTCTGCCCAAACACGGCATCCTTAGTACAAGATGCGATTGGTGCCAGAAACGCTGCTTCCATCGATCTCAATTCTGCCTGCACCGGATTTTTCTACGGACTGCACATAGGAACCAATCTTGTGAGAACTGGCGCCCACAAAAAAGTGTTAGTGATTGGCGGCGAGCTTATGTCTCAATGCCTGAACTGGGCAAGACGGGATATTGCTGTATTATTTGGTGATGCCTGCGGCGCCGTGGTCATCGAAGCCAGCGACAAAGAAGTTGGCCTATTGGCAGCGAAGATAGGCTGCGAGGCTGATGCAAAACATGCCATTCAAGTTACCAATCTAGGCACAGCCTATGATCGACTTAGCGATGACTTTCCATATTTAGACTGGAACTTCGAAGGCCAAGAGGTCTTCAAGCGCGCAGTAAAAGCAATGTCGCAAGCATGTTTAGACGTACTGGAAGAAACCGGTATTGACCTAGACAAAGTCAACCTTGTCGTACCGCATCAAGCCAACAAACGCATTTTAGATGCACTGACAAAGCGTATAGGCATTCCCGCAGGTAAAGTCTTCGTCAATGTTCATAAATACGGCAATACCTCTGCCGGCACTATTCCCGTAGCCCTTGCCGAAGCTATTGAAGAAGGACAAATCAAGGCTGGTGACTATGTGTTATCTGCTGCTTTCGGAGCTGGACTTACTTGGGGTGCTGGCCTGATTCGCTGGGGTTGCAGGGTTAAGCCATTGCAAACAAGCGATGCTGAATTACCATCCTGCGATAAAACCGCCCTGGAGATTCTTGCACCCCAAATTGAACGCCACCGAGAACACTCAGAGAAATCATCAGCCGATTGATTTTTCTAGCTAACGGCTTATTCCCCGTAGCTTTAAACAGCGACCAAATCAAAATAAAAAGTTTTACCAAGAAAGGCCTCAATTGGTTAGAATTGAGACCTTTCTTTCTTATGTAATTGGGAATCTAATGAGCCTGTCTTTCCTTTTTTGGAGCACTGTCGTTGCCGCGCTTATTAGCTTCTGGTGGCAAGGTGATAAAGTAAAAGGGATTGCACTCTCTTATGTTTATCGTCACTGCAAAGAACAGAACTTGCAATTGCTCGACCAAACCATGGTACTCAAAGGTCTATGGCCAGCTAGAGATGAAGGCGGATCGTTACGCTTGCGTAGACGCTACGGATTTGAGTTTACCTCAACCGGAGAAACCCGATCACAGGGCATGATCGAATTGTACGGCACGAGACTACATAATATACAGCTTGATGCGCATATATTACCCGACGATCAGGGACGACATTTACATTAAGCCGGAGCTTGTAAGCTAGAGTCCACAACAATCGACTTTCGCAAAGCGGGAAAATACAACAGCAATGTATCGGCTCTGGCAGCGACATAGATAATCATCGCCCACCACAAACCATTCACACCATACTTACCTGCCAACAGCCACCAGGCAAAAAGATACACGGCAATAGAAAGAAAAGCTGCGTTGCGCATTTGTCGAGTAAAAGAGGCACCAATAAAGATTCCATCCAATTGATAGGCAGCACAAGAGAAGAAAATATAGATCGCTGCCAGAAATAAAGAGGCCTGTGCCGTCACCTGTACTTCTTCAATATCGGTTAATAACATTATTCCCATATCACCAAACAACAAGACCCAACTTGCAAGCACTGCAGCCGTAATCAACGCAAGAATACTAGAACGCTTCACCGTCACATCGAATATATCCTGCCGCTTTGCTCCTACGGACGAACCCACCAACGACTCAGCCACAAAGGCATAACCGTCGAGAAAAAATGCAGAAAAGGAAATAATCTGTAGCAGTATATGATTAGCCGCCAGAACAACATCACCAAATTGCGCACTCTGATTGACAAAGAAAGCAAAAGAAAAAACTAATAGCAAAGTGCGGATCATAATATCCACGTTTGCTGAAAACATTCTAAACAGCGCCGCCCTATTAAAGATCCGCACCCCAAGCCAGAAATCAGCTCTCTTATTATCGCGAGCCCGTAGCTCACGCATTATCAAACACACGGCAAAGATGACAGTAGACCACTCAGCAATGACAGTGCCTAGAGCAATACCCTGAGCTCCCCAGCCCAACACACCGGCAAAATAAACATCAAGCACCACATTGAAGCCATTCAAAAAAAGCTGAACAACAAGTAACTGGCGGCTATTGCCAAGACCAATCAGTGCTCCTGTTAAAACAAAAGTAGAAAGAGTGGCAGGTGCACCCCATACACGAATATCAAAATAACTCCGCATAACTGACTCTACAGCAACACTGCCATCCAACAATGATAGCGCGGCGAATCGAATCGGCCACTGCAACAGAATTATCAACAACCCCAAGGTTACAGCAAGCAACAGCGCCCTACCCAGCACAGCTCGCACCTCAGCTTCATCACCCGAGCCTGCTGCCTGCGCAATGAAACCGGTAGTGCTCATGCGCAAAAAGCCAAAACCCCAATACACAAATGAAAAAACCAAGACACCGAAGGCGATCGCACCCAGATCAGTTACGCTTCCTACATTGCCTATTACCGCTGTGTCTACCAGCCCGAGGAGTGGAACAGCTGCATTCGCCAGAATTATTGGCCAAGCCTTCCCAAGCAAATACTGATAACTAACTGATTCTGGTTTTAACATGGCAGAACGATTTTCCGTTTCAATTCGAGAAAGCCGAATATCGAGCCAAAGTTTATCATAGGCATCTGGCTCCTATGTTTTGCCCATCACAGCTCGAAAGCCGTTCGCCCGGCATCCATACCATTGCGGCATTAATGCGGTTAACGGAAGCTATCCCAACTCTGAACACCCTGTTAATGTCAAAGAAACTGAGTCATTTCCACCGCTGTTTGCTGCATTCCATCTCTAGAATGTGGTAGTCTCCGCCTCACGTTAACAACCCTAAATTAAAGTAGTCTCAGCAGTGTTCAAAAATTCCGCAGACCGGTGGCCGGTTTTTTTCATCCTTTCTCTCAGCGCTCTAGATTTTAGCCTCTACTTTTTAGTCAGCAACCCATACATCTTGGGGGTTTATTTCTATTTAATGATCTTACCAAAGTCGCAAGTCTGCGCCTGGAACCATCATCATCAGCATACGCCTACATTTCGCTACACTTTTGCGAATCGAATATTGGAATTCTTCTATGCCCTACATACTGGCGTAACAACCAATCTCTGGGTATTACATCACGTACACGGTCATCACAATAACTTTCTCGACCAGAGCAAAGACGAAAGCCGTTGGACTAGAGACGACGGCACACAAATGGGTGAGCTCGAGTACAGCCTGAAAATCACAGCTACTGCCTATTACCGCGGCTATCAAGTAGGAAAGCAGCATCCAAAGGAACAGAAAAATTTCATCCTCTACTCTCTTATTACCTTTGCCATAGTTGCGGGATTAGTCGCCTACAAGCCAACCGCTAGTCTGCTACTGTTTGTGTTACCGATGATCATGGGGCTATTCATGACTGCATGGGCTACCTACGAACATCACGCTGGCCTAAATACAGACAATCAATTCGAAGCCTCGTTTAACAACCTAAATCGTTGGTATAACTTATTTACCGGCAATCTGGGTTACCACACTGCACATCATTACCGTCAAGGCCTGCATTGGTCGAAACTGCCGCAGTTACATGAAAAGATTAAAGACAATATCCCTGAAGAGTTAGTGCGAAAAAGTTGGGTTTGAATCGGAGAAACAGAAGGGAATTAGTGATAATCCCTTTTTTTTTCGCCACAACAGAGCCACCAAGAACGAACCCATTCAGCTATGCCTCCAACATAGCCCCTACCCGTCAAATTTCTGATAGTATGCAGCTGCGAATTTGCAATATTTAGCACCATAGTAGTTTACTAGACTGTGAAAACAGCTCACCATTAGGGGCAGAAAGAGGAGAACTGTTATGGGATTTGAACTTCTGTACTGGCATTGGATCGTAGTGGGCATGGCACTCATGCTCAGCGAAATATTTCTTGGTTCATTTTTTATATTCTGGTTTGGTGCCGCTGCGCTTGTTGTCGGCTTGATACTACTTCCATTTCCAGGCATTTCCGAAGCCGCACAGATTATTATATGGGCATCTTCCTCTACCCTGTGTGCCATAGGCTGGTTTAAATACCTTAAACCGCTTTCCCGTGACAAAACTAAGGCAGGGCTCTCCAAGGAAACGCTATTAGGCGAAATAGGCCAGGTTCTAGACCCACCAAACGGTGATAAGTTTGGAAAAATGCGCTTTCCTGCTCCGGTACTCGGCTCTGATGAATGGCTGATAATTTCGCAAGACGAGTTACTTGTTGGTGACCGGGTCAGCGTAGTCGACCTCTCTGGCAACTCGCTAATAGTAAGCAAAGTATAAGTAAGCCCCGAAAAACACCAAACTCAGGATTTAGAACAGCAAAAAAGACAAGGAGTTAAATCATGGAAATCGGCACCATATTGGCCATAGCTACCGCCGTTTTTTTATTCACGACACTCGCCCAGGGTGTACGGCAAGTGCCACAAGGCTCTAAATGGGTAGTGCAGCGCCTCGGGAAGTATCACGACTCCCTAAACCCTGGATTGAATTTCATCATTCCTTATATCGATAACATCGCGTTCAAAGTAACAACTAAAGACATTGTATTGGATATCCCCTCACAGGAGGTCATCACCAAAGATAATGCCGTACTAATTACCAATGCAGTCGCCTACATCAATATCGTTTCCCCGGAAAAAGCAGTCTATGGTGTTGAAAATTACGTGCTTGCAATTCAAACACTGGTGCAAACATCTCTACGCTCTATCGTTGGAGAAATGAGCCTGGATGATGCTCTTTCCTCTCGCGACCATATCAAGGCGAAGCTCAAAGCAGCCATTTCAGATGATATTGCCGATTGGGGTATCACACTTAAAACCGTAGAAATTCAGGACATCAACCCATCAGGCACTATGCAGAGTGCGATGGAGGAGCAGGCCGCCGCAGAGCGCGCAAGAAGAGCGACAGTGACCCGCGCTGACGGTGACAAGCAAGCCGCCATCTTACAAGCTGAGGGCGCTCTGGAGGCGTCAAAACGGGATGCTGAGGCACAGGTGATACTGGCACAAGCCAGCAAGAAAGCCATTGATTTAGTGACCGAAGCCATCGGTGAAAAGGAAATGCCTGTCGTCTATCTTCTAGGCGAAAAATATATCAGCTCTTTGCAAGAATTATCCGACTCTGACAATTCCAAATTTGTGGTATTCCCCGCTGACATTCCAGCAGCCATTAAGGGGCTAATGGGGCGCTAGCTGAAGCAAACTCAAGGGTCAGGCAAGCCTTAACGGGCGTACTTCAACAAGGTGCGCTCGGTGATGACTTTTATTTCGCTACCTTCTCTTTTTAAAAGCAAGGCCTTCTCTATCTTTCGGCCATGGCTGGTGTACAACCAGTCATGGCTCGCGAGGGTACCTATCACCAGATAATCAATGCTCTTATTAACACTGGAATTTGTCTCGCCCCCGAAACAATGCAGCATGGTATCTACAGAGTCGCGATCCCCACTGACAAAATCACCAGTCAGACAAAATACAGAGCCTCTTAGTTTCAGCTCTTGCACCGAGTCTTCCCATATTTCTGTTGATGCTTCGTAACTGACGCCTGCTTCATCCGTATCGGTACCGGTCACCTGCCGAATAGTAACCAGCAAATCCTCCCGCTCTTCATCAGTGATAATGCCGTCTTCAAGAATAACAGCGAGGCGTTTGACGATAACGCTGGCTGGCCATATTTCTCTCACAGATTCGTTGGTCTCCAGCCAGGATGACATCGCTGTTATTTCCTGGTCATTCAGCACCCCATCGGAGGCTGTTCCTGTGAGGAAACCTACAAGCTCTTCAATATGACCAACATTTTCTAAATCTTCCGAATCTTTGCAGACAAGAATATTTTCAATACGTGACTGCATCTGTTGCAGTTCTTGCTGGCTGATTATCCCGTCTTCAAGAATATCTCCCACCTGCCTGAGGATGGCTAATACGTCCTTATCTTCCGATAGATACTCTTGAGACTGTAGCCATGCATCCAGGAACAGAAGCTCTTTCTCGTTGAGCTGCTTATCAGCCACAATGCCAGCTAAAATCCCTCTCAACCCATACAGCGCTTTGTCTTTTTTATCACTGAAGCTAAATGCCCTGGTTAGAGGCTGGCTGTCTATTTCTTTGCTTATATCCAAGGTTATTGACCCTGTTCATATTGGGAAAAATCCAGTTAACAGCAACCGGAAGCCCCTTATTTTTGTAGACAATTATCATCATAAGTCTTTCGGTTTTGCCTGTCGAAGTTTTTGAGGAATGATCTACTAACAAATATCTCACCATCTGGCGGAAAGCATTAGCAAATGGAGAAATAAGTCCTTGATCTCGCTACCATTTAACAGCACCTCAAACCACAGTATTGGCAATATATTGCAGAATTATGGCCTCTATAACCCCAAGCTCCTGGCATCGGGGTAACACCCTGTATTTCTTAATCAGACTGGCATGCGATACACTGGAGGATTTTCAAACGGTGTCATTGTGAGCGAATTAGATCAAGCTACGCAGGCAACAAAAGCTGCGAACAAGCCCTTTCAAGCAAAGATGCTGACAGGCGAATACGGCTTAGCAATAAGCTACTGGGCACTGTATTTTTTCGGCGCTGGACTATTTGCTGTATTCGGCTCTCGCGCTGTAGATGCCGAGCGCTGGACTCTATATTTGGTCATAGTAGCCACCATGATGTGCTATACCGTGATTCTAATCATCGGAGTTAGGGCTGCCTATAAGGGTCCACAATTATGGAAAGTGATGTCCCGCACCTCATCAGTATTTATGATAATTAATATTCTGATCGGTATTTCTACTCTCGGTTTTATTTATTAAAGCACAGCAGAAACCACTCACCCTCAAGACCTCTCCATGAGGCTCATTGTTAGCGCGACTCTACCAAATTGTAAGGGTTACCGTACAAGTCCCTAATCATCCCCGAAATACCCCACGGCATTTCTTCTGGAGGACTAATAATTTCAACACCTTCACATGCCAATCGAGCCATATCGCCAATACAATCTGTGCTGCTCAGAACCGTCATAAGGTTAGTACCGACCCGGCTAATATCTGACTCTTCGCGCACCAACATTAAGACAAACTGTGTACTCTGATTGCCGACCGGGCACACAGTTAACCAACGCATTCCAGGCACTACTGCGTCATTATCCACACATACCTCAAAACCTAATTTCTCTTGATACCACTGTAGAGCTTCTTGCTGATCAGTCACATACACTACAATATGTGAAACTCTGTTGATTGTCATAGCTGAACTCTTTTTTGCCTGTGCTTATTTTTATCGATACTTAATATTTTTACTATTCAATTGACTTAATTGCAGCCCTGCTCGATTTCTTATCACCGTGTTTCTTTTTCTGCTTGAGACGCCGCTCCTTCGACGCTCTGCCGGGCCTTGTTGCGATTCGCTTCTTGTTCTGTTGCGCTGCCGCAGCAATTAACTGTTGCAATCGCTCTATTGCATCCTGCCTATTCTTTTCCTGAGTTCTGTATCGCTGCGCTTTAATAACCACGCAGCCATCACTATTGATTCTTCTATCAGCATAGGCCAACAACCTTTCTTTAACCCTGAGCGGCAAGCTGGAGCGAGGTATATCGAAGCGTAGCTGTACAGCAGTCGAGACTTTATTGACATTCTGCCCACCAGGACCACTAGCTCGAATGGCGGTAAACTCTAATTCGGATTCTGTAATTTTAACCATAAAAATTTGCTGCCAATCTATACCATGATGTTCTCACTACTGCTTCTCTTTTCTATAGAACCCTCTGTTCCAATTCATACGCCAGCCACTGCTTTCTTCACCGAATCGTAATATTATTAGAGCGCAAAAAGACTCGCGAAGATAACTGGAAAAGTTTGCATAATTCACATAAAAAGAAGCACAGAATGCTCTGAAAGCTTACACTAATCCAGTATAAATTTAATTGCCGAGTTCAAGGCTAACCCATGAGGGCCGCCCCTCTTTAATAGAGAAAAATTCATGCACTTTTTCCCAAGAGCCTTTCTAAGCTGTGCACTCTTTCTGCTCACACAAAACACGCTGGCTTGGGACTCTGTCGGTCATCGCCTTTCGGCTTCCGTGACTGCACATTTCATCGACGCCTCAACAAAAACTGTCCTTCTCAACATCTTGCAACAACATCCCCGTTATCAACAAGATTTTGTCGAACAAATGCCCACATCAGTCGCCCGCAGCAATGCAGAGCAACGCTTTGGCTGGCTACTAGGTCAAGCCGCTTTCTGGCCCGACATCGCACGGGGCTTACCCAAACCGGAACGTAACAAATACAATCACCCTACTTGGCACTATATTGACGGCGCATGGCTTCGAGATAGCGCTACTATTCAGGGCAACAGCTATATTGGTGTCCAGCCACTAGATGAGGTTATAGGCAAGTCCACTAGAGCAATGCTCAGAGAACACCAAGTCGATAATCTTATTTTAGCTCTGGACTACAACACAGCAATACTTGCAAATAAGCAGTCTTCTCCAGAGCAACGAGCTATATCACTATGCTGGGTTCTGCACTTAATAGGCGATGTTCATCAACCACTACATGTAGGTTCTTTGTATTCAGCGCATATTTTTCGCAACGGTGACCGCGGCGGTAATGGCATAGTCACCGATAAAGGCAATCTACATTCGCGCTGGGACAGAGCTTTATGCAGTGACGGCATCAACCTAAGCCTGAAAATAATCCTAGAAGATTCCACGCTTACGGACAGGGTTACATTGCAAGAAGATGCAGACTGGTCCCTATGGATGAATGAAAGCCGGCAGATATTGTTAGACTCGGTTTATACGCAGGAGATGAAAACAGCGATTGCATCATCAGATCGATCAGGTGAAAAGCTTCCTCAATTCACACTAACAAGAAACTACATTATGCAAATGCAGGAAACCGCAAGGCAGCAACTCGCCCTCGCAGGCCACCGGCTTGCACTTTGGCTTACCAACAATCTCGATTAAATAATGCGCTTGAATTTGGGCAAGGTAGGAGCTGACTTCCGAGTGGGAACAGCACCAGGAGCTTGATACTCTAACTCTCGAAACCAGAAATTACAGGCCCACTTTTCCCCCTGCAACACTGGCATGCCACCATGAAGACTGTCCGGGTGCCTAACCGTGCTGCCTTCATGACAGTTATGGAATAACACCATGCGCCCTTTCTTGGCTCTAATTTCCATATCCAGATTGGGAAAAGAAGTACCACCTCCTTGCTCAACATCATTGAGATAGAATAAACAGGTAGCCATGCGCTGGCCACCTTTCAGCATGCAACGCTGTCCACGCTCCGTCGCTGCATCCCAAGCATCAAAGTGCGGCGCATACTCTTCATTCTCAGCATAGTGAATAAGCTGCAGGGATTCAGCATGTTCGAGGGGGATGCCGACCACCTCTGCGACACGCAACGAGAGCTCCTCAACAACAGCATTATAGCCATGGGCGATCCAGCAATTTCTGCCCGAGCGTCCTGTGCTTTCTACACCTGAATCTGCGGCACTCACCAGGGCTTGCCTAAGCTTAGGCTTGGCCGCCGCCAGCAATTGTTCAATCTCTAGCTCAGTCAGAAACTCTTCAAACACACAGACCAAGGGATCATTATTTACCTTCTCACCAGTTTCGTAAAAATTGCGAAGCTTAATGGTCATCTATTGGCTCCAGAATAAAGCTGGGCTGCACCCTCTTTTACAGTGATTACGAAACTCTTAATTTGGTCTGGCTGAGGAAAATAAATCACAAGGCATTTAATACAACTTGGGCTTGTCGGGTCAAGCATTTATCAATACCTGCCGTCCTTTGAGACCCTCCTACATCAAGTCCAGCAAAGCTTGGCTCTCCGGGTAAGGGGTCCGATCACAGCATGCGCCCGCTGCGCTCACATGGTGGCACAAGCCAAATGCGGCAACTCACTATAGCTAGCAATACGACAAAGAATGTCTAATTGGTTCTTATCAGAACTAATGCGGGTGCAAAAATCCTTCGGTTGGGAGTGAAGGCTTATACTGCCGGTGACAAGACTCACAAGAATCCACCAAGATGTCCCCTGCCCTGGCCAAGCCCTGAACGTCTTGCGACCTAGCACTTTTTAACGCAAGCAAACCTGCCTCATTCATCAGATTCACGTATTCACGCCAGGATGGCTGCGCAACCCACATAGCATCATTACGACCACTACCTCCCATACTCATCGCACTACGGCTAGAAAGTAGCTGGATCGCATGGTGCGATACCTCCTCCCAGTCAATTTTGGATTCATCAATGTCGGGGTTTCCAGCATCCCAAATAAAGTGCGCCGCATGGTCAATTTGTGCCACCATAATTTCATTAATACTAATCTCCGGCGTGAAGGGAATGTTCACTCGGTGCGAACCCGCGCCTCCTATTGAATTACCACAAGCAGTTAACATAACTGCCAGAACCACCACCGCTGCTAGAACTCTCATAAGCATCCTCATGCACATACAAACCCCGACTAAACTGTCTAATTGCAGTATGAAAAATCAACAAATCCTCTTGTTGACTTGGATCAATAAGCTAACAAAGAGAAGTTAAATAATAAAGAAACAGCATTGCAAGCAGAGCTGCAGAAAAAACAGGAAACGGCGATAACTAAAGAATAATTCTGAGAAGGAACTAGGCCCTAAATTGAATAACCGAAGCCAGCGACAACGAAAAATCTATGACGTTATTTTCGGTTATGAGTCAAAGGCTGGCCGTTGGTTCGACATTTTCCTTATTCTTCTTATCATAAGCAGCGTAACCGCCGTTCTGCTAGATTCCGTAGAATCAGTGCATGACCGTCATGGCAAACTTCTCTACAAATTAGAACTGCTGTGTACTGTACTATTTACCATTGAATATGGGTTACGGCTGTATAGCGCACCAGAAAAACGCCGCTACATTTTTAGCTTCTATGGAATAATTGACCTTGTTTCTATCCTACCAACCTATATTGCACTCATATACCCAGAAGCGATTTATCTGATTGTTGTTCGAATTATGCGTGTACTGCGTGTATTTCGAATACTGAAATTATTACGCTACATGGGCGAAGCTAATATACTTTATACGGCGCTTCTACAGGCGCGGCGTAAGATATTTGTCTTCCTGTTCTCCATCCTGGTGCTCATAATAATTTTTGGTACGTTGATGTTTATTATTGAAGGCGAGGAAAATGGTTTTAACAATATTCCACAATCAATCTACTGGGCAATCGTGACAATCACCACCGTGGGTTATGGTGACATTGCACCACAAACGCCAATAGGCCAATTTATTGCGGCAATCGCAATGATATGCGGCTATGCAATCATCGCTGTGCCCACCGGAATTATTGGTGCCGAGTTAATGCAACAGGTACAGCAACATAATGCAGCACCAAACAACAGAAGCAATGAGTGCTCGGGCTGCAAGGCTACAGGTCACGATCTGGATGCACGCCACTGCAAATATTGCGGTCAGCTAATACATCAGGTCTAGTCTAATAAAAAAAGAAAAAGAGGCGTAAATTTTTACTCGGCTCACCGCCGCATTCATCAATCGGCTGTTGGCTTTAACAACAAAATATCGGTCTTAATATAATCCAACACTTTCTCAGCCGTACTACCAATCAAGGCCTCTGACCAACGAGACCTGGAAACCGCTCCCATAACGGCAATGTTTGAATGAATTTCTTTACCGTATTGCTGTACTGCATATACCGGTGTTTCATCAATGAGATGCTGCTGAGATGCATCGAAGTCATAATCAGCCATAAGCTCTGCAAATGCTTTGCTATGCTCTTCTTTTATCTTTCCAGCAGGCGCAAAAGGCCGTGCTGCCTCAGCATAGGCATGAACTACATGCAGCACACCACCCAATTGCTTAGCCACAGTGCTTGCACTTTCAAGAATCTTTTTATCCAAAAAGGTCGGCTTATTGTGACTATGCATTGGATCCACAGCCGCCATCATCACAACAGGGCTGCCCCATTCTTCATCTTTCACCAATAACAACGGCACCGGGCAATGACGAACCAATTCCCAACTATCATGAGTCAGATGATAATTCTCTATATGCCCAACACCTCGACAATGCTGCACCAAAAGATCAGCTTTGAACTCTACTGCCTGCCTTACAATTTCTTCATACCGAGGATGTGCCCAGGCCACTTCGCTACTGATTTTATAACCCTGCTCAGACAGCTTCTCCACCATACCCTGCATGCTGACAGAAAGCCTGTCGCAATATTCTTTCCGCATGACCGTATAATCTGTCACCAGATCAACAAAACTATGATGCAGGTATTTCTCATAGCCTACACTAATCAATTTAATCTCGACGCTCTGGTTCTTCTGGATAAATCGTAAAGCCTTGCGCAGTTCAATTGGCAAACCATCAGGAGCATTAGAATAGTCCTCATTCGCATCAACAACGACCATGATCCTATCTATTTTTTTCATCTCAAGACTCCTTTAACCATTAAAATAGCCATCCTCACCATCAGCTATCTGCCTACACAGTAGCATGGCCATTCCCAGAGCAATAATCATGTATAGCTAACCTTAATTAAACATCTACCGATGTCAATCTTACGACTAACCGGCACAATCTATACAACAATCTGCATAAGGAATCGCCTTCAACCTGTCTTCAGCTATCTTTTTCCCACAACTTGCACACTGCTCATAAATTCCCTGCTCAATGCGATTCAGCGCCTTGTCTATTTGCATGACCTCTTCAGCACCTTCAGCATCCAAGGTCATTACCAACTGATCGTTCTCTGTCTGCTTAATTTGCTCACTAAAATTCGCACTAACTGGCTCTTCTTTTTCGTGTATATGCCTATGGGTCCGTTCAAGGCGAGACTTCAGTTCCAGCTTACGCTGCTGCAATTCATTGACAATGCCGGCTAACTCCATTTCAATCCCCTCTCAGTAGAAATCTGTCTCTATTAATGAATGTACTCTGGCCCCCTTAGCACCACCTTGACACATATCAAGGTTTAAGGCTCGTTTAATCTGCCATAAACATGAATAAATTCAAAGTATTAACACTGAACATCCACAAAGGCTTCGCGATGGGAAACTATCGCTTCACCTTAGAGAAAATCCGAACCTGTTTAAGAGAATCTGGTAGTAACCTTGTGTTTTTACAGGAGGTTAGCGGCGAGAATAGACGACATGAAGAGTCAGTTGCTGGCTGGCCTGAGCAGAATCAATTCGAGTATCTCGCCGATTCAGTCTGGAATCACTATGCCTATGGGAGAAATGCTATTTATCAGCACGGACATCATGGCAATGCCATTCTAAGCGAGCTACCGATAAAGAGTTGGGACAATATCAATGTTTCCACATTCGACGTTTCTCAACGGGGAATACTACACGGCATACTGGAGAATGATATTCATCTACTGTGCGTACATTTCGGCTTGTTCGAAAGAGAACGAAAATCGCAGATAAGAAAATTAATAGATTATATTGCCAACCATATCGAACCTGAATCACCTTTAATCCTTGCTGGCGATTTCAATGACTGGCGCAAGAGCAGCCATCGTCAGTTACTACATGAGCTAGATCTAAACGAAGCCTTTCTCCAAAGTAACAAGAAGCTAGCAGAGACTTTCCCTGCCGCATTCCCCTTCCTAGCAATGGACCGCATTTATGTTCGAGGCTTCTCAGTTACTCATGTTGAGACAATGTCACACCCCGCATGGCGATCCCTGTCTGACCACCGGGCAATCACCGCTGAGTTATTACTAGACTAAGACCTCCACCTATTCCCGCCGACAATTGGCCGCGCATAACGATCACTCTTGACATAAGTCAATAGCCTGTATGAGGATAAAGCGTTCAATGCAAGTGTAGGCTGAGCAGCGCCCTTGAGGGCCGAGATGGAATACTAAGGAGACTTGATCATGTATAAATCCATTCTTGTTGCAGTAGACCTTTCCAAAGATTCACAAAAAGTGATCGACAAAGCACTGGCTGCTACCAGTGGTGATACTGCCAAAATTCATCTAGTTCATGTAGTAGAACCGATAGCAGCCGCCAGCATGGATATTTACGCTGTAAATATTAGCGACCTACAGCAAGAAGCGGCAGTCATCGCCGAGCAAAAATCAAAGCAGATAGCAGAGCAAGCGGGTATCAGCCCTTCCCATGTTCATACAATACTAGGTGCACCCGCATCCGAGATTAGAAGCCTTGCCAGTGAAATAGATGCAGAAGCCATTGTAATAGGCAGTCATGGCCATTCAGGGTGGAAAATTTTGCTTGGGTCTACTGCTATCAAAGTTCTTCATGGGGCCACCTGTGATGTCCTTACCGTACATGTAGGCGACGACGCATAACACAAGAAGTACAAAAAGAGGCGAAACGCACAGAGCCCTACTAAACCAAAAAGCGCGCTATAGCAGGGCTTTCGTGCGCGCTGCCATGTCGTCTGTCTTAACTATCAGTACATCACACTGCAAATTATCCAGCACCTTCTCAGCCATACTACCAATCAATACTCGATCTAATCGAGACCTCGATACAGCCCCAATAACAAGCGCGCTAGCATCCAGCTCCCTAGCCAACGCTGGAAGCGAATCAACGAGATACTCGTTACTCAAGTGACACATACTACTGCATACTTCATTAGCCTCTGCCAAGGCACTGAGCTTGTTGCTCTCTTCCTCGTTATCCGCATGCAGCTTATAAACACCGGCCAGGGGCGGCATCCACGCAGAATGAAACAAATGCACCTCGCCACCAGATATAGCAGAAAGTGATTGCGCGCTTTCTATTATTTTGTGATCGAGTGCGGCTGACTTGTCATTCATGTGACCTGGATCTACTGCCGCCAGGAACACAGGATTACTACGCCATTGCTGGCTTTTGGTTAACAATAAAGGTGTTGGGCAATAGCGAATCAGCTCCCAATCCTCATTAGAAAGTAACAATCTGCTCAATTTGTTGTGCCGATGCGTACTTTTGATAACTATCGAAGGTTTCGATTTCTCTACGTACCGAACTATTTCCTCATAAGGCGGGTTACCCCAGGCGGAGGTAACTGAAACCTTTAAGCCTTGATCGCGCAATAGTACCGCTATGGCTTCCATCTTCTGCCGCTGCTGCTCATCATGCTCATCACGTATTTTTTCCGTCTGAATAGGGTCATCAAAGTAGTAGCTACGTTCCAGGTAGGGATTGTAATCAGCAGTAATCAGTTCCAACTCCGAGTCGGCATATTCGGCAAGCTGTACCGCCTTCTCCAATGCTGGTTGAGACTCACTATCCGGCTCTATCACTACCAATATCTTGTCAAGTTCCAACATTAGACCCACCTCACAACCTAATTACTCTTTACCCTGGATTGTAAGGCTTCGCGGCATTATACAAATTAGTCTATATCAACTATGAGAACTTAGAGCACAAAAATAAGTACCAAATCACCTTTATTACAAGCCGGATATGGAAGACAATTGGGGTCGGGCGCAGATAAATTGTATAGCTGTGGTATTGATGGCACAATTCTACGGCTGGTTATCGTTGCAGGCGTAATTGCAGGCTTAGCCCCGAGACTAAAAAGGAGCATTAGGTGTCAAATTCAGATATCAGCAATAACAGGCAAATAGCAAGCAAAAGAGAAATCCCTCTACAGCCCAGCACGACCACAAAAAAAGTCTGCCCGCATAATTCAGCCGTTTCTTGCGCAAGTTGCCGCCTTAACGAACTTTGCCTGCCAATAGCCCTGAACAAGTCCGAAATCCATCAGCTCGATGCCATAGTAGAAAGAAATCGCCCTTACAAAAAAGGTGATCACCTCTATCGACAAAGTGATGAATTCAAGTCTGTGTATGCTGTACGCTCTGGCAGCTTTAAGTCCTATTTTCTAAGTGATAGTGGTCAGGGGCGAGTCACCGGCTTTTTCTTGCCAGGTGAAATAATTGGAATGGATGGCATTGCCAGCCGCAAGTATGCCAATTCCACCACGGCTCTAGAGCATTCATCTATTTGCGAAATTCCTTTCTCTCAACTGGAACGGCTAAGCCAGGAATTACCAAATTTACAACATCATTTCTTTGCAATCATGGGTAATGAAATTGCCAAAGATCAACAAATACACACATTATTGAGCAGCTATACTGCAGAAGAGCGAACCGCATCATTTCTTTTAAGTCTCTCTAGCCGTTATGCTCATGTGTCACTTTCCCCTACCCGATTTTTACTGCCAATGACCCGCAGTGATATTGGCGAATACCTCGGCCTAACAGTAGAAACTGTTAGTCGAATCTTCACTGCGCTGCAACGAAAAGAGCTGATTTCTGTCAACAATCGAGAAATAGAATTGCTAGATATTAAGAGCTTAAGAGGGATTATAAGCACGTCCTAAATCATTCCTCTTCTTAGCTATGGAATGTTTGGCTGCCTGCGCCAATCACCTTGCAACAAATTAGCAGGTGCATATTGATCAGTGAGCACTCTCCGGCCCATATCCCAATCCACTCGCGTAGATAAGCGGCCGGGATAGTCCAACAAAGGGATACCATACTTCTCCAGGAATGGAGCCAAATCCTGCGCACGGGAAATCAAAATCTCACGGGGAGGTAAAGGCTGCAACTGAGCAATGATAATCCGATTACCACTAGTCGGTAACTTGAAATTAAAAAACTCATTGAATACGCGTTGATAGGTTACTGACTCATGGTCGTAAAAGCGGCTGGTAGAGAAAGTATTGGCTATCAACACACTGCGCTCAGTCATAAGCTGTTTTACTTCTTGCAAAAACTCCTGTGTAAGCAAGTGCTCAGGAATATAATCTCCGCCAAAAGCATCGAGAACAATATAGTCATACTTCTCTCCAATGATACCTGCCCGCTTGATGAATACTCGGGCATCATTAACTGCAACAGTCATGTTGTCACTCTCTTCAAAGAAAAAATACTCTTTGGCAACATTCACAACAGCCTGGTCTACTTCAACAATATCGATGATGGCATTTGGAAATAGCTCTGTCAGAGCAAGAGGTATAGTGCCGCCCCCAAGCCCTGCAATAAGTATCTTTTTTGGCTCCGGGGTCAGCAGAAGCCCAGCAAAACTCATTTTGGTATAGCTAAATACCAGCTTGTCATGATTGTTTATATTGATGCATGTTTGGTTTCTGTCACCACGATGAACATTAAAAACAAGACAACGTCGATTCCCTGTCTGTAGTACTGTGATATCACGGTACAATGATTTCTCTTGGTGAATAATTTCTGCAGCTTGCGACAGTGGCTGCATAAAAAAGAACAGCAGGGAGGCCTTAATCAAAGACTTAAAAAAATTACCTGTATTTTTCATGGGCCTAGTCTTGAACACTTGAAGCACGGCTTTTCTGTATAAGATCCACCAACAAAATTATGCAACCAGCCGCCAACAGGAACCCGACAGCACCCCAAAGAATTTGATTCACATTGAACCACAACACAAAATAGAAACTTGTCGCCAACGTACCGGCCGCACTACCAATCGTTGATATAAAAAATAACAAGCCCGCCATATGACCACTGTGCTCATGAGTATCTACCATCAATCGCACAGAGTAAGGTGAAATCATGCCGAGTATGCTGGTAGGTATAAAATACAAAAAGGTGGAGGCAAGTAGTGAACCATAACGCGGATCTTCGACAGCCATAAAGATAGGCCGCATGATAAGGTCTGCAAAGACAATAATGGGAATAGCACAAATCGCTGCCAAGATAAAAAAAAGAGCAAATGTTCTTGAGTTTGGATTTCGGGTAGACAGCCTCCCTCCAATCAAATAACCAATAGAAAGCGCCAACATAAAGACAGTAATAAGACTGCCCCAGACAGATATACTGCCACCAAAATACGGCGCCATAATTCGTGCCCCAAGCATCTCAACAGTCATGATGCTAAAACCACTCACAAAAGCGACACAAATAATTACGATCCTAGGAAGGCTGACTGAACTCATGGTGGCATCTCTACTTATAGGTAATCATATGTTGCAAGCCCGAACGCTCAAGGTGAGACAAACTGTTAAACTGAGTAAGCGAGACTCTCCCTTGCTCATACTTTACACGACTCACCGAACTATTACGCACCACCCAATTTGTACTGATTACTGTCTGATCAGGAAATTGTAATACTCTTTGCAGAGTCATGGCTATGACACCACCAGAAGTGGATATGAGCACACGGTCACCGCCGCTATGCCTCGCCATAATCTCATCAATAGCCTGATGAACTCTTTGCTGGAAATCCACCCAATATTCAAAATCACCGTCTTCATCACGAGGCTGTAATTCACCACAAACCCACTTAGCACAAGCTGCCTCGAATATAGGCTGAAAAAGACGCTTTTCTTTTGTCGGCCACTTAATAGCAGAATCGAAACCCTCCTCAGCGGCGTGGTCTCTAAGGTATATACGCACCAAGGGATCGCCGTCATATTCATTAAAAGAGGAATTAATTGTAGGTTGTGATGGTGAACCTTTGACCAAAGAGAGCAACTCATTTGCTGTCTCTCTCTGTCGCAGCAATGAACCACTATAGACATGATCAAACTGCTCGCCGACTTCCTGCCAATGTCGGGACAAAGTCTTAACTTGCTCAACACCCTTATCACTTAGCTTGTCATAAGAATCCGCACCAAAAGACGCTTGTCCGTGGCGCACCAAAATTAATTCACTCATGGGCAGATATCGATTTATAAGGATCAGGGATAAATAATATGCGTTATATTTTAGCTATAGTGAAGCAAAACGTGCAGTGTGGTAGTCAGTATCACCAAACATTATCTCAGCAGTAGTAACCGACTTAAAAAGATGAGCAACATCCAGCTCGTTGGTCATGCCGATACCACCATGAATCTGTATCGCTTCCTGACCCACCTTGAAGATCGCTTTTCCAACTCGGCTTTTAGCTGCGGAAACAGCTTTAGTTTTTTCAATGTATTCATCACCGCTATCTAATTTCATTGCCGCCATGACAACTATTGATCGCGCCAGCTGGCACTCTATAAACATATCAGCCATTCGATGTTGCAACGCCTGAAAGGTCCCAATGGCAGTTCCAAATTGTTTTCGTGTTTTACTATACTCCACGGTCTTATGTAACAATACATCCATAGCGCCAACTGCCTCAGCACTCACTGCCAGAATTGCACTATCAACCGCCAACTGCAAAGTAGGCAGCGCAGAGCCTGCAGCGCCTAACCGGGAAGACACGGGGATACTGACATCCTTAAGCTCTATTTCAGCTGCTTTCTTCCCATCAGCATTAGCATAAGCTTTAATGGAAACGCCACTGCTTAACGGATCTAGCATAAAAACAGACAAACCTTCATAGTCAGACTCTCGTGCAACTACGAGCAATATATCCGCGTTTGAACCATTCAAAACTGCAACTTTGCTTCCATTCAATACAACAAATTCACCATCTGTAACTGCCGATGTTTTAACATTGGCCAAATTGTAACGACTACTAGGCTCGGCAAAAGCACACGCAAGCTGCAGCTTACCTTCCATAATTTGCGGCAATAACTCCGCCTTTTGCTCCGCTGTTCCCTGCTCGCTAATCAAACGGCCGGACAGAACCGCCGACGCAACAAATGGCTCAACCAGCATAGCCTTACCAAATTCCTCCAGTATCACCATTAGGTCAACTGCCGAGCCACCAAATCCACCATCAGCTTCATCGAAGGGAACTGTTAACCATCCCAGCTCAGCAAAGAGCTGCCAATTTTCTTCGCTAAACCCCTTTTCCGTTTCAATAATCTTGCCGCGTGTTTCAAAGTCATAACTTTTTTGAATAAACTTCTGCACACTCTCCTGCAGCATTTGCTGTTCTTCTGTATACGAAAAGTCCACAACATTCCCTCTTTAAATCTGCAAGCGCGAATGCCAACACTCAGGCTTTTAGCATGTCATTCGCTTATAAACCCAACACAGTCTTACTGATAATATTGCGCTGAATTTCGTTAGAACCACCAAAGATGGAGAGCTTCCTATTATTAAAATACGTCAATGCCCTAAGCGCAGAATTCCCCGGCCCAATAGACTCTCCCTGAAAGTCACTTTCAAATTGCTCTGGCACAAAAGGCAGGCAATGATAACCAGCAAGCTCAACGGACAATTCATCTATTCGTTGTGCCAGTTCTGTACCTACAATCTTGAGAATTGATGATTCCGGACCAGGTGCTTTACCGACGCTGAGCGCAGCTAGCGTACGTAATTCTGCATACTCAATAGCCTGTAGTTCAATTTCAACTTCCGCTAATTTGGATTTAAAGATGGCATTGTCCATCATGCTTCCACAAAAACCATCTTCAGTGCTGCTAGCAATGCGCTTTAGTGCTGCCAGGTCTTGCTTACTTTTCGGTACACCAGCAATACTAATACGTTCATGAGTGAGCAAGACCTTGGCATAGGTCCAGCCTTTATTTTCTTCACCGATTAGATTATTGACGGGCACACGCACATCATCGAAGAATACTTCGTTCACTTCGGGATGGCCGTCCATTAGGACAATGGGTCTTAAAGTGATGCCGGGGATTTTCATGTCAATTAACAAGAAACTGATGCCTTCCTGTTTTTTGACGGTGTCATCTGTGCGCACCAAACAGAAGATCCAATCAGCGTATTGACCGTATGTATTCCAGGTCTTGCTGCCGTTAACTACATATTCGTCACCATCTCTTACGGCAGATGTTTTTAGTGAGGCAAGGTCAGAGCCAGAATTAGGCTCTGAATAACCCTGACACCACCACACATTACTTTGCAGGATATCTGGCAAAAATCGTTGCTTCTGCTCCTCCGAGCCATAAGCAATGATGACAGGCGCTACCATTTTCAGGCCAAATGGAACTGGCTCAGGTGCACCAATTAAGCCCATCTCAGTTGCAAAAATATATTTCTGTGCCGGGGTCCAGCCCGTACCACCATGCTCAACCGGCCAATTCGGGGCTGCCCAGCCTTGTTTGTAAAGAATTTTCTGCCAACGTACCCATTCCTCTTTGCTCAGGCGGATACCTGCGTCGAGTTTCTCACAGTATTCAGCGGGGAACTGAGCTTGCAAGAACTCCCGAACTTCCTGTCGGAACTGCAACTCTTCAGCTGTAAAATCCGCGTTCACTGCCAACCTCCTGTTACCTAGACTTACTTCCCTTATTGGGCCTTCTGCCCTAGCCCACTAGTCGCAAGCTATGGAACGAATATAACTGGAATGGATAGTACTGCAGACTATCACTAATGATAGTCGTTGGTAAGCAACTATCGAACGGTCGCTCGGTTACCCTGAATCTCATCAGAGGTGTTTGATTCAACGCAAAAATGGCAGCTATTGTCGCTAAATTCTATGCTCTCGTTGGATTTGCCCCGTCAAATACGGTATCCTTCGCCTTCTTTTTAACATATTGTATTTTCAAGAAAAAATAGCAACGACCAGAAAAGACAGACGCTTCCTATTGATACGATCAGGAGATGACATGAAATTCTTTCAATCCATCAAATTAACACTACTATTTGTTACGCTTTTCGGCCTTGCTGCTTGTAGCTCTACCAGCGAAGAAGCTGATTCGGAAGGTGCTACAACCGAAACTGCAAGCGTGGATGTAGGTGCTCGCAACAGCCAGGAAGAAGAAGCTGCAGCTCACGCAGCAGCTGCCAAAGAGCGCGCAGCACGTGCTGCATTGAATACAACTGTATTCTACTTTGACTTTGACGTGTCTGAATTTCGCGCCGCTGATCGCGAAGTCTTGACTCATCATGCCAGAAGCTTAGCTACTAACCCCAGCAAACATATTCGCCTTGAAGGGCACGCTGATGAGCGCGGCACCAGAGCATACAACCTTGCCCTAGGTGAACGTCGCGCTGAAGGCATTCTTAATTATTTAATAGTCAATGGTGCATCACGAAGTCAGATTGAGGTTATCAGCTATGGCGAGGAACGCCCTGCTGATCGCAGCACAAGTGAAAGTGCATACCAGCAAAACCGCAGGGTAGAAATCGTTATCCCATAAAAGCGCTTAATGCACTGTAACAGTTTAGAAATTAGGCTGGGCTTCATGTCCGGCCTTTTTTTTTGCCCAAATTAAGGTTCCATGCTCTCTTTTTAGACTTTTATTCCCTACTGCTGCTCTCTGCTCTACCTGCACTGGCAAATGCCCCATTTAGAACCCATTTAGGTAGTGCTTTTGTTCAGATAAATTTAGCCACAACAGACTTTTGAACACTGCGCAACAGAGGTGATTAATTCAATCATTGAAGAAAATGTGACTCACAAAAGTCCATTACTAGAAAAACACACGTTTCGGTTTAGCAGGCTGAAAACCCACCAACCAAATTAAAAGTGTAAATAACATAAAACCTGGCAGCACATACAATGCGACCCTCCCGGTCGACTGATCAACCAGTTGCAGCAACGTGACTGCCGCGTAAACAATCATACCAACCACGTGAGCCATCATATAATAATGCACAAAAGGAGCACTATTGTGTGTCATTGGCCAGGGCTTACAAAATAGCAACCAGCGCATGGCCACAAAAAACCCCAACAGATCCATAGGCCAGAACAGCAGAAGATTCACATTATGGTGTAAATCCAAATGGTCGGAAACAAACCAGCTCCCCAGCATCAATGTGCCATAAATGCCGCTGAACAAAGCCGTTATTAGCCCAAGAAGCCCCAGCACACGGAAGCTGACACCAGCCATTTTAAGACCTACGCGTGAATGTGTTGCAAAATACGACATAGGAATCTTCTTCAGCATAAGCAACAGAAATAATACCGGCACTATCAATATAACTGATGCAAACTGATAAGGATCTGTTTCTGCATTGGGCGGAGGGAATTCCATGATGATTTGCGGATCAGATAACAACATTTTCCGCTCACCGCCCTCAGCAACATTAGATTCGATGTGACTAAGCCTTTCCCTTAGGCTCAATGGCAAAAACATCTCTTCCCACCTACTCATTGGCCTGTCTATATTGCTATTCATCAAAATATCGAGCGAAAGACCAACTAGCGCAACAGATTCATAATGCGCCTGCACCTGTTGCCGGAAAGTGCTTGGCGTGAGGCCACTATTCACATTCGCAATACGGCCAGATAGCGCCTCATCCAGGTAATCGCGCACACGCGTTGTACAATTGTCAAAGAAGTACTGATAAGGATAGACAACATTCTCTGGCTGTTGATTCCAGAGCAAGCGCCGGTAGAGAATTTCTTTCTGCAGATTCGTTAAATTAATCTTGTCCTGCCATACACTTCTCTGCTGCGAACGGTACATGGCAAATTCCCGATTAGGAGATTGAGTCCCCAACCGATAATTCATCACCCCCTTAAAGAAGTTATAGGAAAAAGAGAGAACTCCGCCACTTGCATCGAAGACACCCCAGTTAAACACGACATCGGTATTGCTATTCTCGTCAAACACTCTGAGAGCTGTGTGCCCAAAATTATCCCAGACCATGTCACCCACATCGACGGTAATGAGATAGAAATGTACTGCACTCATGTCAGCAGGTAACTGAAATTTCTCTGGAGAAGTAATCGCCTCCAAGGCAAAAGCTCGAGGGGAAGACAACAGTAGCGTAATAATAAGCAAGAACAGCCCAAAGATGACCGATTTTCGTCGAGCGAAGAAATACAAAGTTGCTTGAGTGAAGAGATTCATCCGGACTTTAGGAGTGACCGTCTTGTTTTTGAATAGGCGAATTCCTCAATCCTAGCAAAGATTTACTTTTGATCAAGCAAAGGGGCTAATATTTTGATGCTATGATCCTCGGTTGAACCCACACGACAACTAGCAGCCCCAAGGAGAACGACAGCATGAATGGTGCAAGCGCATTAATTGAAACATTGGCCGACTGTGGAGTTGAGCTTTGCATCGCTAACCCAGGTACTTCCGAAATGCACCTAGTTCAGGCGCTTGACAAAGTGCCGCGCATAAAATCTGTGTTGGCATTGTTCGAAGGTGTCTGCACGGGCGCTGCCGACGGTTACGCACGCATGGCTGGAAAACCGGCTGCAACCCTCTTACACCTGGGTCCTGGCATGGCTAACGGAATCGCCAACTTGCATAATGCACGGCGCGCTGGCTCTCCGATGATCAACATTATCGGCAACCACCCACACTTTCATTTAGACTTCGACGCACCGCTTACTTCCGATATTGAAACACTGGCGAAAAACTTCTCCTGCTGGATCAAATCCTCCAGTACTGGAAACACCTTGGCGCAAGACGGTGCTGATGCATTTACTGCAAGTCTGCGACAAAACTCAGGCTCAAGCGGCCAAATCGCCACTTTGATTATGGGTTCAGATGCAGCCTGGGGAGAATCTTCTGGTGTTGCAACACCGAACCCTCTTCCAGCTCACAGAAAAAAAGTTGACGAAAACGTCATAAAGCAGATCGCCGCGCTACTACAAAAAGGCGGTCGCACTATGTTGTTACTAGAGCAACATGCCACTGACCCAATGGCACTAGCCGCTGCAGGAAAAATCTCCAGCAAGACTGGCTGCCGATTGATGACCGGCACCTTTCCTGCACGAGTAGATGGTGGGCCAGGCTCGGTAGCTGTGGAACGCCTCCCCTACTTTCCTGAACAAATATTAGAAACATTAGAGGGTATAGAAAATCTTATTATTGTCAGCGGCCAAATTCCTGTCAGCTTCTTTGCCTACCAGAATATACCCAGCCAGCTAGTACCAAAAGGCTGTAAAGCGAGCCGTCTTACACATATTGAAGAAGATGCAATTGACGCCTTGCAACGATTAGCTGAACGCCTCGGCGCCGAAAACGAAGTGGCAAAGAAATTTGAGAGAATTGAAATAGCAAAACCCACAGGAGAATTAGACACCACATCAATTATCCAATCTGTTGCTGCCACCCTACCGGAGAATGTCATCATTGCTACTGATTCCGGTGGAGGCAATGCTGCCTACCCCTTTTGCCAAAATACGGTAAACAATTCATGGCTAAGTATAACCGGCGGTGCCATCGGGCAAGGCGGACCTGTTGCTATTGGCGCAGCACTGGCCTGCCCTGATCGTCGGGTACTCGCAATGTTAGGTGATGGCGGTGCGGCCTACACCAATCAAAGCTTCTGGACACAGGCAAGAGAAGGATTAGATATCACTACCGTTATTTTCGCGAACCATTCCTACAATATTCTCAATGTTGAATATGACAGGTTAGGCCTTACTGAAATGGGTGATGTCGCAGCCAGCCTGTTCGATATCGGCAATCCCGAAATTAACTGGGTCGATATGGCCAAGAGTTTTGGGGTCCCTGGAGCCACGGCCGATACTGCTGAGGAGTTATGTAGCTTGCTAGAGCAAAGTTATCAAACACCTGGCCCTTTTCTGATTCAGGCGAACGGGGAGTTACAGAGATAGATCACCGTTTTATATTCAAGGGCGGCAACCGCCCTTGAAATTGCAATACAATTACAAGCTAAGCCCAGCTAAAGTTTCGCTGAATCCTGCCCAGTTTCTTATAAAAAATCTTAGATTGCTCCAAATCCTCATCTTTTGCAGGGCAAAGAATAGACAGCACTGGAATGACAAACACAGGGAGTAACAGTGTTAGGAAAGAAGGGTCTCTCCATTCACCAAGATATTGGCATAGCTCATACCAATATTGAGCGAAGCCACCAACATCCGCATTCTCTTCCCCCGAATACCAATTATTCAGTAACCACATAAGCAAACCAGCCACAAAGCCCAGTAATATTCCCCAGAACGCAGCCAGCTCTGTTGTTTTCTTCCAATAAAACACATAAGCAATCGCAATTGCAGGCGGCACTACCATCGCAAACCCTAACAAGAGAAACTGTAGAACCGAACCAAAATTAAAATACCAGGCACAAAATGCGGCACCGGAACCATATATTACGGTGACCAATTTATAGGCTTGCAACTTCTGATCACTGGAATAATGCTTCGAAGCAGGAATCCAATCACTAACCAACATAGTGGCACTGCTTAATAAAATTGGCGCACCCGATGAAATGACCGCCGCAAGCACAGCAGCTAGCGCGATACCGCCCAGTAGTGGCCCAGTATCAATTGCTAGTTGCGTGATATTAAGATAGCCAGACAAGCCTGCTTCAGAACCGTAGCTCACCATGGTTAAAATCCCTATAAAACCTGCAACCAGCGGCATTAGAGTAGCAATTACACCCGCAAGAAAAAAACCTGGTATCAAATATTCCTGCCTCGCCGCCGAGCTCGCGTAGTTGGCATACACTGAGGCTGCTGGTGTATGAATAGTAGCTGATATAAACAGGGCAATGATTGTGGCCCAGCCAATACCGGTAAAACTCCACCAGTTCGGAATATCTTTATCCGCCGCGGTCAGCATGACCTCCGACTGCGCAACAACTTCCCCCCAGCCACCTAGGTTTTGCATAGCAATAAAACCAATTATCCCCAAGCCAAAAATGATCACAGTGCAGTGCATAATATTGGTTATCGCTGTACCTTTCAGCCCACCAGTCACTGTAAATAAGACAATGACAATACCACCAATGACAATACACAGCCCAAAAGGCCAGCCGGTGACACCACTAACAATGGTGGCGATAACATAAGGCTCAATAATATTTATAACGAGATATTCAGCCTGCACACACAGACTCGTTAATGACTGACACCGGCGCGAGCCAAATCGACGATCGAATACTTCGCCCACACTAGAAAGTCTTAACCTACGGTAGGGGATGGCGAAAAATAAACCAACAAGAAATAGAGCCGCAAAAGAATTCACACCGTACCAGAGATGACCAATACCCTCATTAATCACATCACCCGCAACACCATAAGTCCCGGCACCACCAATGCGAGTCCCAGCTACGCCAGCAGCAAGCATACCTATTCCTAAGGTACCTCCACCGATGGCCCAGTCAGCAGGGCTGCGATTACCGCTACTGAGATAAATACCCACTGCCACGAAAAACAGTAAATAAAACAGGATTACCCAAGCACTCAGATCCATTTACAATTCCAACCACACATTCTAATTATCAGCTCCCAGTTCAAGCATGCAGCCACCTTGCCAGGTATCCACCCATTTTTGCTGCGCGAGCATACTACACCAAGACAATAGCAAGACAACAGATAGTTGCCCACCAAACACTACTCTCACTAACGCTGGAGCAGAAGAAAGCCCTGGGACCGCGTCTTATATTTGACAGTAATTTTCCTGTGAATCAGCTATCTATTAGTTATCATGCTCTGTATAACGCCTATAAAAATACTCAGTGATTTTAGGAACGACGAGAAATACACCCTGCTCTCATGTTCTATAGCACCAACACTGCTGAAAAGGTACATTTACTACAGGATTATCCATGACATATCACACTCTAATTTTTGACCTTGATGGCACGCTAACCGACCCCTTAACCGGCATCATGCGCTGCATGAACTACGCACTTAGCTATCATGACCACCAACCCAAATCAGAGCATGAAATAAAACCCTATATCGGACCACCTTTAGAGTTAGCCTTAAAAGAACTATCTGGCACTGAAGATGAATCCCATGTAAGGGAACTCGTAAGCACCTATAGAGAGCGTTATGGTGAACTGGGTTACGCAGAAAATACAGTATACGACGGCATTTACAAATTACTGGACTTACTCCAGGCTAACCATACCCGAATGGGTGTGTGTACTTCTAAGTTCGAGAAATATGCAATCAAAGTGTTAAAAGAGTTCAAGCTGGACCATTATTTTGAATTCGTCAGCGGCAGCAGTTATGGCATTACCAAATCAGAACAGCTGATAGACCTGATAAACAACAAAGTCGTTCCACAAAATTCGTTGATGATTGGCGACCGTGGCATCGATTTAATTGCAGCGCGAACTGCAGGAATGAGCGGCGCTGGTGTTTTGTGGGGTTATGGCAATAGAGAAGAGCTGGCTGCCGAGCAACCTCGGTTTCTATTCGAAACGCCAGAGCTACTAGGTGACACACTACTTTCACTATAATGAATAGAAAAGATTTTACTTAGAACGAATTCGCTTAATTACCGCGCTACTCGTCAGAATAATAGAGTCGTCAACATGCAATTCACAGCGAGCGAAAACCATTGAGCCAGCACGGTGTATAAGCTCTCCTCGTCCTTGAACCACATCTCCCTTATAGGCCGGAGCAATGAATTCATTGTTGCAGCTGACCGTAACTACACTTTCATATTCACCACCGTTCGCGCATAGACAAAGCGTGTAATCGGCAAGCGCCATCATGATTCCGCCGTGTAGAGAGTCATAGGCATTGCAGTGACGATCCTCCACTCTACACGCTGTCCTGGAATGCTCCCCATCCATATAGAAGAAGAAAGGCCCTAAATAATCCTCAGCCTTATCCCCCACCCAATGACGAAAATTAGAAGAAATACCGTAATCTTCTGGCTTTAATTCCATGAACCACTCTTAGATAATTATAGACAGAGTACACCGATGAGACTCATTGCAATTAGTCTTCATCGCCGTCAGGCACAGCCAAGTCGACTGCAGCCCCCGCAACCTTGAATGGCACTTTCGCCGCTTCAATGCTTACATCTACCGCCGCGCCAACCACTGTGCTAACACAAGAAGAAAGGAATAAACAAAGAAGCACCGCAAACAGGATTCTCGGCAGCCTCAAGCTAAATTTCTGCATCATCATAAAACCAACTTTCAATAAACCACATCGATAAATCTACACACCGCCTTAAAACTGCCCAGTTTCTAAACTCCGGCCTTCCTATGGAGTAGTAATGGACTTATCAGCTTCAGCTAAGGCAATACTCGCAATTAGTAGATGTATCGGCGCTTTACCCAATTCATCAACAAGATACTGCCCAGAAGCCATATTGCCACACCACGCGGCACGAAAGGGAAAAGCCCAACAAAAGAAAGGTCCGGCAAAAACAGCCCCAAAAAATAGTGAAAGATGACTGCGGAGCTAATGATATACTCTTCAAACCCTAGTCATCATCGCTACCTAGCAAACACAACTGATACCCAAACAATGTCAAGCAAGCTACTCCATGACCGTAAAACGCTTTTATACCTACTCGCTATAGGTAACACGATTGCGTTCGCAAGCTGGCAAGTGATGCTGAACAATTTCGCCATTGAGCAAGCAGCTTTCACCGGGAAAGAAATTGGAATTCTGCAAAGTCTGCGTGAAGTACCAGGGTTCCTTGCTTTCACTGCTATTCTGGTGATGATTTTTATACGCCAGCAGACCTTTGCCTTGCTCGCCTTGATTACCCTCGGCATTGGCACAGCAATTACCGCTTTCTACCCTACAGCTCTGTGGCTTTATTTCAGCACAGTGATTATGTCGATCGGCTTTCACTACTTGGAGACACTGCATAACTCCCTAAGTCTGCAATGGTTGAGCAAAATCGAAGCACCGCAGGTATTAGGAAAGCTGCTCAGCGCTCGGGCGCTATGCAATTTCGCTATTTTAGGCTGTTTGTATATCTATCTTATGTTCTTCACTGCGAACTACAATCTTATTTACCTGCTTGCCGGAAGCACAACCGTCGCCATTGGTGTTTTTTGCTGGCTAGCCATTCCTCATTTCGAAGACAGTGTCGTGCAAAAGAAGAGCCTGTTTCTGCGCAAGAAGTATTGGCTCTATTACTTGCTCACATTCTTCGCCGGCGCACGCCGACAAATATTCGTAGTATTCGCAGGTTTTCTATTAGTAGAGAAGTTTGATTTTCCAATCGAGAATGTGGTGATGCTAACACTGGTTAACGCCATTCTAACTTTTTACCTGGCTCCGAAGATTGGCCGACTGATCAGCTATATTGGAGAAAGACGAGCACTGAGTCTTGAGTACATAGGCTTAATTATTATTTTCGTCAGCTATGCCTTCGTCGATTCAATAGCCCTCGCTATTGTTCTATACCTGCTCGACCACCTTTTTTTCGCCATGGCGATCGCTATTAAAACTTATTTCCAAAAAATAGCAGATCCAGCTGATATAGCCGCCACCTCCAGCATCAGTTTTACCATCAACCACATCGCTGCAGTGGTACTGCCAGCCCTCTTGGGCTTTGTATGGGTTGTTAACCATAGTGCAGTCTTTCTGCTTGGCGCAGCGATCGCCGCAGGATCGTTGCTCCTATCCCAACTAATTCCCGACCACCCACGCCCTAGTGTTGAGACCCGATTAGTCACACAGCAGGTAATTTAGGCGAAAAGCGCCCTTCTTTAACGTTAATTAACATTGTTTCACTTATTCTCAGGCGACAACTCGTATATTGTCCCGTCGTTGTGATCGAAGCGGGTACAGCTTCACATTCAGCTAAGTAGAAATGATGTATTCAGTTCTAAATCAGCCAATATTTAATATAAGGATAGAGAAAGGACCGTGCTAAACCGTATCTCAGCAATCTGCACCACCATTGCTTGCTGCCTAAGCCCAGCCATTGCTCTTGCCCAAGACACAGACCAAGTTAACGAGGTCATTGTCTGGGGCCGCTCTCTGCAGCTACTTGGCAACGCTGACTCTGCCTCACAGGGTGTTGTTGGTTATAGTGATTTTTCCACTCGCCCACTAGCAAGAGTCGCCGAATTGGTAGAAGTTGTACCCGGCATGATCGCCACGCAACACAGCGGCCCTGGAAAAGCCAACCAATACTTCCTGCGCGGCATGAACCTAGATCACGGTTCAGATTTCTCCACTTATTTCGACGGAATGCCTGTTAACTTCCGGACCCATGCCCATGCTCAGGGCTATATGGACCTAAACTTCATTATTCCAGAAATAATCGAGCGGGTAGATTTCCAAAAAGGCTCCTATTTCGCTAACACTGGCGACTTCTCTCTAGCCGGCTCGAGCTCCATGAAGACCTACAACACACTGAAGAAGAACTTCACGGAAGTAACACTAGGGTCCGAAGACGAGCTACGCTTAGTGACGGCTAACACCCTACATCTGGATAATGGTGGTACTTTGCTCACTGCTTTCGAGCATCATCAAACCAATGGTCACTTCGACCTTGATCAGGATGTCCGCAAATACAACGCTTTATTAAAGTACACCGGGACGATAGCCAATATCCCAAGCCGCATTACTTTTTCTGCCTATGATTCCGAATGGATATCTACCAACCAGGTTCCTCAGCGTGCTGTTGATAATGGCCTAATTTCCCGCTTCGGCTTTATTGACCCCGACCTTGGCGGTAACTCTTACCGTTATTCACTGACTGGCAACTTTGAACTCAATGATTGGGACCTTAATCTCTACGGCAGCTCTTACTATATGAGCCTGATTAACAACCCAACTTATTTCCTCAACAACCCTGTAGATGGCGACGAATTCGAGCAGGAAGATGAGCGACTGCTTTTTGGTGGCTCATTGCGCAATGTGACCAACACTGAATGGTTTGGCCTGCCGGTCAAGCGAACAGTAGGCATTGATATGCGTTATGACGATATTAACGAACTCAATTTATTCAATACTATTAACCGGGAGCGAGTTAGCAGTATCCGTGAAGACGAAGCCGAAGAATTTAGCACAGGGATCTTTGCTGAATCTCAAATCTCGTTGACTGATAATCTACGAGCCAGCCTTGGTCTACGCTATGACTTCTACGACTTTGATGTCGAAGCCCTGCGCCCCGCCAACTCCGGCAGCGATTCAGACTCTCTATTGCAGCCTAATGTAGGCCTCGCCTATCGTGTGAATAAAAACCTGGAGCTATACCTGAACTATGGTCACGGATTCCACTCCAATGATGTGCGTGCTGCAGTCAATACTATCGACCCAATAACTGGTGACCCAACCGGTGCAGAAGACGTCTTGGTTGAAGGAAAAGGCAGTGAAATCGGATTTCGCTATGACACACTTAATGGCTTTAATATCGCGGTAGCTGCATTCGAGTTACGTATTGATTCAGAGCTGGTTTTCGTTGGCGACGCTGGCACTACCGAACCTAGCGACCCAACTAGGCGTAGCGGGCTTGAAATCAATTCTTTCTGGGAAATTAACGAAAACCTGGTTTTCGATTTCAGTGCCGCCAAGACCGACGGCTATTTTCGCGGACTGCCTTCCAACGCGAACAGCATTACCGATGCTCATGAAAAGGTAGTAGCTGCAGGCCTGACTTATGTTGGCAACAACGGGCTAACCACAAGTTTGAGAGTGCGGCATTTTAGCGATGCGGCGTTAACGGAAGACGAGTCAGTGAACAAGGATGGTTCAACTCTCATTCATGCAGGAGCATCTTATACATTCAATAACTGGGAAGTTGGTGTCGATATTCTAAATCTATTAGACGAAGAAGATGATGACATTGCCTATTTCTTTGAATCACGGCTCGCTGGAGAAGTCGCTGGCATGGAGGACGTACATTTTCATCCATCCAACCCACGTACGGTTCGCGTACTGTTAAAATATAAATTCTAATTTAGCAGTATCTAATTAATAACCAACAAGCCTGCCTGTGTAAAAATACAGGCAGGCTTTTTTGATGCTCGAGATTTAATTTTCTTAATTAAATACTACAGTGAAGCTAACTGGCACGGCGCGACTAATGCTCGACAAGCCTGCCACCTCACGCAGCTTTTCAATTCCTGCGATCAGATCAAATACATCCGCCATAACAACTATTGGCTGTAGCGTTGACACAACCACACCGTCAGCTGTGCGGGTTATTTGTACATCTGCGACAAGATCAGCAGATTCACCATGCATCTCAAGCTCGATCTCAATTTGACGTGAAATAGACGCGCCGGCACTCATATCAGTCAACGCTTCCAGGTTCACTGAAGCACTAATTGCCGCTTCTGGAAACAGATTAGTTTCAAATAGCATTTCTTGCATACGCTCATTACGAATTGGAATAAGCGTATTTACGCTGGCAAGCTGTATAGTAATATCAACATCACCGCTCTCTTCACCGCCAGTACCATTATCAACGATTGAGCCGGAAAGGCTGTCAAAAGTATGCACCTCAGCCACATGCTCTGCTTTCACGGTCACAAAACTGAGTCGGGAAGCCTCATTATCCAAAGACCAATCAGCTTGTGCTGTGCCAGCAAAAAATAGCGCAAACACCATACTCACAAATCGAGCCTGCTGAAATCTATTAATCATTCCTATACTCCTCACTTAGTAAAATAATTCATCAATGCCCAGCAGCTTATTCGAAAAGATGAATCCCGGGCAATAAAAGTTAAAAGAAATTAAAGGTAGATATTCTCACCAAGAGCATTAAAACTTTTTACCTCACCCGAGAACAGATAGAATCAGCCAACAGATGAACGCACCAAAACAATAATGGCGCAAGCGCAGGTATACTATGCTCCCCAGCAACTTTTGTCGAAGTATTGAAGTATTTCAACATGAAAGCAAGCGGTAACAGTCCCTTAGTAAGGCACCTTGTCTTACTTGGAGGCGGGCACAGTCATCTCGCTGTATTAAAACATCTCGGCATGCATCCAGTTGCCGGACTTAGTGTCACCCTAATAAGCCGTGATATTGAAACCCCTTATTCTGGTTCTCTTCCGGGCCACATAAGTGGCATTTATAAGCACGATGAAATCCATATCGATCTCAGGCCTCTAGCCCAGTTTGCCGGCGCCAGAATTATTCAGAGCGAAGTAACACGTGTCGACTTCGAGAACAAAATAATCTATTACAAAGACAGACCTGCTATACACTTTGATCTTATCTCAATAAATATCGGTTCCAAACCCAACGCCGCTAAAATACCTGGCGCTGACAAACATGCCATTGGCATTAAGCCCATAGATCAGTTTCTAAAACATTGGCAGACATTACGCGGCGACATTATTACCCGCATCAGAGAAGAAAAATCTGAATATCAGCTCCTTATTGTGGGCGGTGGTCCAGCAAGCGTGGAGTTGGCCTTCGCTGTTCAATATAGAATCCACAATGAACTTGCAGTAAAACCCTTCAAAGAATCACGCCTAAAAATAAGCATTATTACTGCCGATAGCGAGATCTTGAAATTTCACAATAGCAAAACACGCAGTTATACGAATTCGGAACTTTCAAAACGTGGCATCAAAGTTTTACCTGAGCACAAAGTCATTAAATTTTCGGCAGGCGCGATCCTGTGTGAAAACGATACCCAGCTCAGTGCCGATGCGATGATCTATGCAACCGGGGCAAGCATCCCGCAGTGGCCAGCAGACTGTGGCTTGGCCATCGCTGATGATGGTTTTATTGAGGTGAATGATTTTCTACAATCTACCAGCCATGAGTTTGTTTTCGCTGCTGGAGATGCCGCCTCGATCAGAGGTAAACCACGGCCAAAATCTGGGGTGTATGCTGTCAGGCAAGGGAAACCTCTGGCAGAAAATCTGCTGCGCTATGCAACTGGCAGAAAAATGCTAGCCCATACCCCTCAAAAGCACGCACTGGCACTGATTAATTTTGCCAATAAAACAGCAATTGCCTCACGCAACAAGCTATTCCTCCGGGGGCGCCTGCTTTGGACTTTAAAAAATTCTATCGACACTGGCTTCATCAGGAAATACAGCCAACTCCCAGAAATGCCAGACACACTAAATATCGCTGATGGCCTGGTAGACCGGGAAACTGAGCAGCAGCTGCGCAAACACGCAATGCGTTGTGCCGGCTGTGGGGCCAAAGTCGCGAGCAATATACTTGAAGAAGTACTGCAGGAATTACCTGAAAACAACAGCGACGATGTGCTGTCGTCCGGCTCATCGATAGAAGATGCAGCACTCTTGAAATTAGAGGCTGATAGGGTATTACTACAGAGTGTTGATCAGATTAGTGCTTTCATCAATGACCCCTGGTTATTTGCCAAAATTGCCAGCAATCATTGCATGAGCGACATCTTTGCCATGGGTTGTCAGCCCCACTCGGCACTGGCAATAGTTAACTTACCCACCGCCAGCAAGGAAATCACCAAGAGTACACTCAGAGAAATCATGCAAGGTTGTAGCGAAGCCTTGCAAGAAAATGATTGCGAACTCATTGGTGGACATTCGGCAGAATCAAACACTTTACAATTTGGCCTCTGCGTAAACGGCTTCGCTAAAAAAGATGCATTACTAAGCAAAGACGGCATGCAAACCGGTGACATTGTTATTCTGTGCAAACCATTGGGAACCGGCACCCTATTGGCAGCGGACATGCGCTATAAAGCGAGGCACCGCTGGATCAAAGCGGCACTAGAACAGATGTTGATTTCAAATAAACAGGCAGCAGCATGTTTCATTCAACATCAGGCAACTGCTTGTACTGATATAACCGGCTTTGGACTCGCCGGGCATCTCTTCGAAATGTTAAGCCCACGCAATATAGAGATGGAGCTAAGCCTAATAGATCTTCCTGTTTTAGATGGCGCCTTGGAAACTCTTGCACAAGGAATTCAGAGTTCCTTACATCAGGATAATTCTTTGGTGAGTCGAGACATTTTTAATAGCGAGGCATTCCCCAATAACCCAAGGTATGAATTGCTGTTCGATCCACAAACAGCAGGAGGCTTGCTCGCCAGCGTACCGGGATCAGAAGCAGAAGCCTGCATACATGAATTACGGGAATATGGTTACGAACAGGCAACAGCCATAGGCAAAGTGATCAAAACCGGCGCCGAGCTGCCTGCATTGATTCTGAAATAAGAGATTAATATTGTGACACCAGCAGTTGAGCCCTCTCTTCTTCAGGTAACTCAGCTATTCTTTTTACTTCATCGTAAAACATAGAAATATCACCAGCAGACTGTTCAAGCAGGCTTGTAAAAAAAGGCAACAGCTCATTGTACGAAGCAACAGTCGACAATTGCGCATTGTTTAATGACAGGGAAAACCAGCCATCATATGCGGCATAGCCTTGCCACTGTTGTTTCAGGTCTTCATACGCCTCGCGCAGGCTTTGTTGTAGTTGAGACTTTTGCAGACGCATGGATTCTGCTGGTATTTCTTGCTGGTATAAGGCTTCAAACTGAAGACGGTAAACAGCAATTAAATCCACGAACTGTTGTTGTCGTTCATAGTAAAGCGTCGCTGCATCAACAGTTTCCACCTCATCAATACTCGTCAGCCAGCGACGCACTCCTTCCCGTTCTACTGCAGTTGCAAAACTCTCGTTAAATGTTGTGTCACCTGGCACATAAACTAACTGGTGCACTAACTCATGAAAAATGAGTCCTGCTAGCTGATAATCTGTGCGACTTAACACAGTGCTAAGTACCGAATCTTCGAACCAACCCAGTGTCGAATAGGCATCAACACCTCCGGTATACACATCGTAGCCTTTTCTTTGCAATCGTTCAGCATAACGAAGCGCAGACTGTTTCGAAAAATAACCACGATAAGAAACACAACCTGCAATGGGATAACACCAATCAATAGGGTCCACTGAAAACTCTGGTGCCGCGAATACATTCCAAACCACATGGTCTCGCTCTACATCGACATAGGTAGAATAGTGTTGGCCAATTGGCAACTGCAACTGCTGCTCAGCAAACTGGCGAACCTCCATCACTTGAGAAAATTTAGCAGCCAGCTCTGGGGGTAAATCTTGCCGCTGTAGCAAGTGCTGAATATCTTCACGAGAGGAAACGATAGAGAGCTGACCCATTGCCGCCTGAGAATAATAACCAATGGCCTCACAGGAAATTAGAACAGCTGAAATAAATAAGAGAATGACGAACTTAGCAACATTCAGGTTAACTAAGCCTGTGCTAGCTGACACGAGTCACTCTCCTTGCAAAGTAACAAGCAAGGTTCTTGAGCCTGCCCTGTCTCGATGCTCGCCAAGATAGATACCTTGCCAGGTTCCCAGTTGCAACCGGCCATCAGTGATAGGAATGCTTAATTCACAACCCAGCAGCCCGGATTTAATATGCGCTGGCATATCATCAGGGCCTTCATAGGTGTGTTCATAGTAAGGCGCGTTCTCTGGCGCAAGCTGATTGAAATGGCTTTCCATATCGCGCCTGACCGAACTGTCCGCATTTTCATTGATGCTTAGTGATGCAGATGTGTGTTGTAGAAAGAAATGTGCCAACCCAACTTTGATATTGGCAAGTTCAGGCACAGCACTCAGTACTTCATCACTGATAAGGTGAAAGCCTCGGGGCCGTGGGCTAAGTTGAATTTGTTTCTGCAACCACATAGTTCAGGGACCAACCAACTCTATCTCAAATAAGTGGGCCCAATGCTTGCCCGTTACAAAAAGGCGCTCTGTTACCGCATCCCAGGCTATACCATTTAACACCGCCTCGGAACTGCCCAATTGAGTTTGCTTCGACAGACCGGTTAAATTGACAATGGAATTAACCTCACCATTTTCTGGATTTATGCGAAGAATATAGTCCGTCTGCCACACATTAGCCCAAATCTCCCCTTGGATATATTCCAGTTCATTAAGCTGATTAACCGGGCTTCCTGCCAGCTTAACTTCCACCTTACGCACGGGAGTAAAAGTCTCAGGGTCGATAAATTGTAATGTCGCACTGCCATCACTCAGTATGAGAGAGCTGCCATCATAGGCCAGCCCCCATCCTTGGCTCGCATTATAATGTGAGTCAAGAAGCTCAAAAGTTTCTTTGTCATACACAAACACTAAGTGAGCCTGCCAGGTAAGCTGGTATATCTTGTCATCAACTATTTCTATACCTTCCCCGAAATAGCGCCTGGACAAGTTTTTACTCATCAAGACTTCACCGTCCTCAAAACGAATTTTACTTAGCGAAGATTGGCCATTCTTGCCTGTACCTTCGTAGATATAACCTTCATGGTGAACCAGACCCTGGGTGAAGGAATTAATACTATGGGGATAGGTATTGATAATGGAATAACCATAATGAGGCACTTTTTCCTGAGCAAAAAGTGGAGCACAGAATACCAGTAAGAAAACTAAGACATGTAATCGAGTCACAGTAATATTCAAAATTTCTCCACTGTTATAGAATATTGCACTGATAACAAACCTTGGTTTGTGAACGAAGCATTCACTGCGTAATGCAATAATTTCAAACTCAACAAACCCAGCCCAACAATCGGAGTACCCTATGTCGGATGACTGCCTGTTTTGTAAAATTATCGCAGGGGAAATACCCTCTAACAAGGTTTATTCAGATGATGACATTTATGCGTTTCAGGACATCAATCCCGCTGCCCCGCAACATGTATTAATAATCCCTAAAAAGCACTTAACAGATGTTAGCTCTGCCAATGAGGAAGACCAAGCACTATTAGGCAAGTTACTGCTCAAAGCGAATCAGATAGCACAAGACTTGGGATTGACGGAAGACGGGTTTCGCTATGTGATTAATACGGGCCGGGATGGTGGTCAAACCGTCTTTCATCTGCACCTACATTTACTTGGCGGCCGCGCTCTGCAATGGCCTCCCGGCTGACAGCCTAGAGAGCTATACTCGCAATTTTTGCAACTGCGATTGTTCTGCTGCACACACGCCTTTTTCCGTAATAATTTTGCTCACAAGGCGCGCCGGTGTTACATCAAAGCCATAGTTGCTGATAGCCACGTCTTCGGCACATAGCCTCACTCTCTGGACCTCATCATTGTCATTTAAGCCAATAAAATGACTTATCTCCTCCGCTCCCCGCTCTTCGATGGGGATGCCTTTTGCGCCATCAGTCAGAGAAAAGTCGATACTCGAAACAGGTAAGGCGACATAGAATGGAATCTGATTATCAAAAGCCGCTAGCGCTTTTAAATAGGTACCAATTTTATTGCAGACATCACCGGTGATAGTTGTGCGGTCACTACCCACAACACAACAATCTACCAGCCCTTGCTGCATCAAATGCCCTCCCGCATTATCTACAATCAGGGTATGGTCTATTCCCTGTTGCGCAAGCTCCCAACAGGTGAGAGACGCACCCTGATTCCGTGGTCGGGTTTCACCCACCCAAACATGTAGTGGCACACCTGCCGCTGCTGTCTTGTAAATAACAGACAAAGCCGTGCCCCAATCAACCGCTGCCAAGGCGCCAGCATTACAATGAGTGAGTACATTTAAGGGCTTGCTTTGATCGGGCCTGGCATCCCAAATTTCTTGCAGCAGTTTGGCTCCATTATCGCCAATTGCCTCGCAAATAGCGCTGTCCTCCGCCGCCATTGCCTGCGCCTGTTGCAACGCAGAGGCTGCCCGCTCCTCTACAACAGTATTGCGTAAAGCAGCACTCACTCTATTTAAAGCCCACTGCAAGTTAACTGCAGTGGGGCGCGTGGATGCCAACCGATCCAGGGCAACAGCCAATTGATTGGGGTCTTCACGCAGCGCAAGGTACATGCCGTAAGCGGCGGTAACACCAATTAATGGAGCGCCACGCACTTGCATGGACTCAATGGCATGACAGGCGTCTTGTAGACTGCTCAGAGCAAGAACTTCAAAGCGATGGGGCAGGCGGGTCTGGTCAATGATTTTAACATTGCAGTCATTCTCATCGAACCAGATGCTTTGGTAGTGTTTACCATGAATATTCAAACCTATAACCGCCCTTTCTCAGTAGCTCATTACCCTATCGATAAGCAGTGGCACGCCAGCACTTCACCCGACAATAATACAACAGCCGCCGCAATATCAGCAGATATAACTTCTGCCGACAGAATTAAGCCTCCCTGCTTAATAATTACGGGCTAAAATTCTCAGGCCAAGCTGTGCGCCCGATTTTATCTAAGAGTCTTTCAGATTGAGGGGCCTGATGGGCGAGACAGAATAGATGCTTAAGCCTATTATCCTGATCCTGAAACGAAAAACGCACCATCGTTACCGGTGGTGCGTTTCAAATTACAGCTATTTTCAGTAATGCTTTTAGCTAACAAACATTAACACGGAAGTTAGGCGTTTTTATGGCTCAACAATAGATATATTCCCCATACCAGCCTGCCGCGCAGCGTCCATAACCATAACCAGAGTAGCCACATCAGAAGCATTATTCGGCTGAATAATTACTGAGGCAGCAGGGTTCTCTGCCTTTAGCTGGTCGATATTAGAACGAATGAAGGTTGGCAAAACCGGGCGAGGGTTACCATTTAGGATAATTTCGTTATTAGAACCAATTTCGAACAAAATGTTCTTCTTGTCCTCGTCTGGTGGTGGCGGTTGATCGTTATTATTATCGTTACTCGCCGCGCTCACCGAGGTCTCTGAGAGAAAGGTGGCTGTTACTACAAAGAAAATTAGTAAGATAAAGACCACATCCAGCATGGGAGTTAGATCAATCTTGGTATCGTCGTCCTTCCTCTTTCCAGCTATTTTTTTCATTTTTGTGTCCTGACTACTATGATACCGTATCCGAAATTCAAGAAGATTGCGCACACGATTGGGAAACAGCTCAGAGTATAGCAACCCTTACAACAGATGCAAAAGTGGGGGCTTGGTAATATAGCAGAGAATTTTGGCTTTGCTGACAAAAAAGGGGAGGCCTCAGCCTCCCCTTTTTCAATGTTCTTCAAGCAACTTTAAGCAAGCGCTTGTTTTTAAAGAACTTATTTCTTCTCAGCCCGCAAAAACGGCTGACTTCTACTTCTTCAAAGAGGAAATAGTAAACTTAATCAATTCTTTAAGCTGCTTTGGTGTCTTGCCGTCTCTGCTATTTACCCTGATACCGTGTAAATTATTCATCAACACGTCCGCCGCAAATTCCACACTCACGCCTTTTTTCATCTTACGGCTCTTATGGGCTTCTTTCAGCCTTGCCACTAGGGCTTTGCGGATCGTCGCCAAGGAACCCCGCACTACTTTGCGCATTTCCTTGTCATAATTAATGCTTTCGCAAACCGAGTTAACTAGTAGGCAGCCCATATTGCGGTGCTTACTAGCAACCTGAAGTACTGACTCATCGAAATAGGCTGCGATAGCATCCCAAGCACCCAGTTTCTCATTCTTGAGAGAAGCAGCAATATGCGCCTCGACCAATTTATTGTACTGATCAACACAAGACTTAAAGAAAGTATCCTTGTCACCAAAAGAGTTATAAAGGGTCCCACGGTTTATTCCCGTGCAGTCCAGAAGCTTCTGGACCGAACTTGCTTCATACCCTTCTTTCCAAAACTGTTCCATAGCATTGGTTAATACTTTGTTTTCATCAAATTCGACTGGTCGCGCCATATTTCTCTACTCAATCTGCCTACTAAAAGTTAATAATATAAAAGGATCTGATGCAGCAGCAAACACTCCAAGCTGCGAAGCAATTTTTTCGATCCAGTTTTAGAGCGCGCATTGTAGTACAGCAAATCCGTTTTTACACCCAATGCGTAAGATAATTTCCCTATTTTTCCCATTCTATCTCGATAATCGGGCAGGCATTCTTCTGCGTAGCCCCTTGCACACGAACATGAGACGCATAGCACAAGCTGGGAACAGAACGAAGGCACTCCGCTATTTCTTCAGGGCTTCCTCAGAGAAAAGTGAATGTTAGTTCAAATAAAGAGAAACAGGCTGACAATGAACAGAAATATGGCTAAATCGAATTTAACCCAGTGACTACCAAGCCAATAAGGCCACCAAAAACACAGCCCCACACTACTAACCAACCCAGGTGCTTTCGAATCATTTTCTGTATGACCTCCTTAACCATCTTCGGCGTCATTTGGTTAAGCCGATCATCAATCATATTTTCCAGTTTGCTACGAATAGCCTCATCATCCAAAGCTGTGCTCAAGGCCGAGTGAATATGTTCTTGCAAGCCGTCATCGGAGAAATGCTCATGGAAGAAATCACGCATCTTCTCCACAAAGGGTGTTTTTAAGGGGTCCAAGGCCTCTCTTCCCCCTAACATACCTAACATGCTGCCAAATGAAGAGGCCATAATTACATCTAGCAACGACTCAAAAGCAGCATCCAGGTTCAAGTTGTCAATTGACTGATTAAGCTGAGTAGCCACTTTTTCGGAAATATCACCCGCCCCATGGAAAAACTCTTCCAGATCAGATTGATGGAAAAACTGCTCCATAATCAACTGGCGAATACCAAGCTTAAATTCCTCGAAACGAAGTGGAATAACACCCGAACCATAAAAACCAGGCACACGCTCAAATAACATATGAATAGCCAGCCAGTTGGTAACACCACCTGACAAAGCAAACAGGCCAGTATTCAATATATAGGCTTGGTAAGGCCCTTCAATAATAAGACCTACCAACACAAAGGCAGCGGCTATGGTGTTACTTAGCAAACTTTTCAATGATGTTTCTCGCTTTTCTCAGAACGGGGAATAGTGCAAGTGCAGCATCTTAATAGAACAAACCTAACAGGGGCAAGTGACACTAGGAAAGCATGCAAGAAAATACCGCATCTACAAATAGAGCAGCCTATTGAACAACAGCATCTGGCTGCGAAGTATTAGAATTATTATTGGGTGAGCCAAATGCCTGTTTAAATTCAGGCTCTAGCCCTTCCCAGGGGCCTTCGAGCGTATAAACTGCGCTGGTCAAACTATTCACCTGACTGCCAAACACTCGATCAAATAAATAAGCCCCCACGGCCAACGGTATGTTCGCGGTCAGCAAACCGAGCCAGGGAATATTCTCACTTACCGGCAAGGTGAGATACATCTCGCCACTAATCGTCTCCTCTTTGAGATCCAAATCCCCGGTAATCTGATACAAACTGGATGGTCCAGAAATGACCAATTGCTCTTCAATATTGACCAAACCATTGCTGAGTTTTAACTGCCCTTCAATATCATCATAAGCCAGTCCTTTGCGGTGCAAATCGTCACTAAAACGCAGGCGACGCATGATCGCATCAAAATTCAAGATACTAATTAGTTTTAGTGCACCTGCCCCACCCGCGCCTTGCAGGAAGCGACCATCCTCAACATCTATACCTATATCTCCGCTCAGGCCGGACGCGGCAAAGAAGGCAGGAGAACCCGGCCAGCTTATATCAACTACGAATTCAGCAGAATCACTCTCCAAACTCGCTGCATAACCATTAGCCGTTAGCACATCAGCCATATCATCTGCCGTTAGCACACCAGCTAAGGCACTCCCGTGCTCTATTCCATCGTAGTGCCAACTGAAATGCGACACTGACTGTTCCTCAAGCTCACCATCGGCCGCTTTGTCCATACCCAAACGCAGGCCCCTGAAATCAAAGGCTAGGTTATCAACCTCCACGCCGCTTGAGTTCGGGTTCAGCGTAAAGCTCCAGCTGCCATAGGGAAGATCACCTATATAAAACTCATCAGTAGAAAAGTGCATTCGTGGCAATTCACGCGGGTCGATGTCTGCCAGCACATCCACCAATTCTTCTTCCTCCGAAGTTTGCTCAATGCTGATTTCCTGGGAAGGGTCTATTCGATCCGTCTCGTCTCCAGGTAAGCGTAAATACCTCAAATTCAGATCCAGATAATCATCACGATCAAATGGAAGCTTAAGCAAACCAGCAACAGACTCACTCTCCAGCCCTATATTCCACACCTGATCAGCAAGTTCCGGAACAACTCGCATATTGACTGCACTTAATTGTTCTCCATACAACTCAAACGAATCGATCTGAATATCTACAAAATCAATTGAGCCACCCACTCCCTCTGATACAGCCCCTTCACTAGTAAACTCGGCTAAAAAATCACTCCACTGTTCCAATTGAAAACGATCGATGCTGCCCAATACTGCCAGACCTTCCGAATTATTATCCCGCAGGTTCTCAAAATCAGACTGTGAGTCTCCGACAAGAACTAAACCATCACGGATTGAGCCCTGCTCCAAGGCCAGATCAAAACTGAGATTAGGGCCCAATGTTCCGACGACTTGCTGACGGCTATCACTGAACTCCATATTAATACTCAAGGGCAACTCGACTTCCGCTGGCTTAGCAAAAGGGTAAGGCAGAGACAGAGAGGCACCAAGCAGTGTTGAATCAATATTGAGGTGATTAACTGGCTCACTGGTGTCGGATTGATCAACTTTCAAAATAGCCTGGTAAGCGAACTGCCCTTCCATATTAGCCAGAATATTTCTAACAAATTGGCCCTGTAGAGGCCAGGCGATGAGCTGATCCGGCTCAACCAGACCGGTAGCCTGCACTAAGATAGTGTTCAATTCTCCATCAACAAGCTCAGACGATAATTGAATATTTGCCTGTTGCTCAAAAAGGCGGCCGGGAAGCTCAGTTTGTTCAATACCCGCTCTGGTATCAAAGACAATAGGACCTGTTAGTTCACTTACCCCTAATGCATATTCAGGTATGTATAGATTATTATTTTCCAGGCTCATCTCTAGACGAACCTCAGTATCACTTTGCGGACTATTGAGAGGAACTTCCACCGCTATATTTGCGCTGAAATTGCCTTGCGCCTGCCAGGAAGCAAGCGCATTTTTCAAACCTTCACCTACTGCTGCATTTTGCAAATAGTTCAAACCATTCGCCGTTGGCCCACTGGCAACCCCTGAAATGGACAGCCAATTTTCTCCCTTTGCATTTTTGCGAATAGAACCAATAACAGTATCTGCGTTCAAACCAAGGCTATTAGTCGTCTGTACTTCTATATCAACATTGTTGTCATCAGAAGTCACATAAGCAATCACGTCATTCAGATTCGGCCATTCATCACTGAAATTAATCTCACTATCATCCAAAAAATAGAACCCTTGAAAGGTCTTAGACACTGCAGGCGCATTCGGCAAAGTAGAGCCACGATACAAGACACCGCTGCCGGAAACTGTCCCGTCAATTATCCCGCCATCAAGCCATTGCATGGTATTAGCTAAAGCATTCTTAATGTTCGGACCATCAGGAAGGTACGAAGCCCTGCCAGCAGTATCCAAGCGCAACGCTCCCACCAATAGTTCGAGTTCGGCTTTAGGCTCACCTTCGTTGGGCCGGTTAATTATCGATGTGAATTTCACCCGACCATCAATTATGTCGGACTCCGCCACTATGACATTACTGGCCAGCCTGAGGTTCATCCCTTGGTTCAAATCCAGGCTAAACCCAAGGCGGCCATTGACGTAATTATGATCCCAGGTTCTGGTAAAGGTACTAGGGATGTTGATGCGAAACTCTTCTGACTCAATTTCGGCGAAGCCTGAGGCCTGTCGCATCGCCATATCATAATCAATCTCGGCATAACCCTTTATGCCCCATATATTTGGCGAGCCACGAACCGTAGCAATATCCACCTCGGTTAAATTAGTTCTCAAGCTCAGGTGTTGTTTTGGGCTTTCAGCAAGTGGCAGGAAAAGATTGAAGTTTTCCAATTGCCCTCGAGGCGCATACATTTCTAATTGTTGCTGAGCATTGTTGTCCAAGAGACCACTATTCTCAAAAAACCTCGCGATCAAAGAAATATCGATATTATCGGCTTTTATGTCCACACTCTGCCCAGAGCGCAGGTCTATAAAGGCATTGAAGGAAGACCAGTTTAACTGCTGCCATGACAAGGACATATCCGACAATGCCAGTTGCCAACCATGGGGGTCATCCACTTGACCCAGGCGTACTTTGCCAGATAAATCTCGCAGCGACAGTGGTTCTGAATCAGCATTCACAAAGGTCACATTGCCGATATTCAGCGTGGAAATAAAGCTTCTTAACTGCCCTTGAGAAAAACCAAACCAAAAGTCTCCACCGCCAAACAATTGCTGCACACTCATTTGCGCAAACTTTTGCCGCTGAAACAGCTCACTGTAATCTGCCTCAGGCAAATCCAAATGCAACTGCCCTTCGATGTCTGAAATTTTATTTCCAGTCACTTCAAAGGAGAATGAAATCTGCTCAGCAGATCCCGCCAGGGTAAAATCGGCATGAAGATAATGATTTCCGCCACGGTTTTGAATGGTCGCCAAACCATCACGAAAACTTAAAACTTCTCCGTCAAAGGTGCGCAGGTTAATTACAACATTACGCAAGCTAAGCTGAGAGACTCTCTGCAGGGAGCGATACAAATTGTTTAAATCAACCTCGTTGTCAGAAGCACTATTTAAGCCCCTGACGTGCCATTTACCAGACTCGGATTGATCCAGATTTAGCTCCAAAGATTCAACAACGAAGTCTTCCAAAACCCAGGTTCGTTGCCAAATACTTTGGGGAACATCGATGCTCACAGATGCCCGCCGCAAGAACAGTGCCGCATCATGACTTTCTGGAGAATGACTCTGCTCATTCGCAATCAGCACAGACATGCCATTAACATGAAGAATCGGGTTAAAGCCTTCGAAATCACCCATTAATGATTGCACCCCTACCGGCACACCACTGAGTTCGGACATTTTCTCTTCGAAGAAAGTAACGTAGCCGGAAACCGCTGGCATAAACTGCCTTCCGATGCTGACATAGGCCGCCAATAGCACCAGCGAAACAGCTAGTATTAATGCTAGCTGTTGACGAATTTTTTTAAGCAATGAACTTAGTAACATGCCAGGGTCTTGTTCCGGTTCTAATTAACTGCACTGTGCAATGACAGCACTGATACTCACTCTAGACGGTATAGCGCAGCTTTGCTGAACCGGAACTGAAAGCAGACTATTGGGAAACCCGCGAAAACAGGGTAATTCAGCCAGAGAGCACAACGTCAAACTGCTCTTGAGTATACATTGGTTCGACCTCAAATTTGACCGTCTTTGCCACTAATTCTTGCAACTCGGCCAAGCCACTGGATTCTTCATCGAGCAACCGGTCAACTACCAACTGTGAAGCCATTACCAACAGCACATCATTCTCATAAGCCTTCGCCACACGAAGAATCTCGCGGAATATTTCATAGCACACTGTTTCCGGTGATTTCTGTGTGCCTCTACCTTCGCAAGTTGGACAATGGCTGTTGAGAATCTGCCCAAGGCTCTCTCGCGTACGCTTTCGGGTCATTTCTATCAAACCAAGTTCTGATATACCAGTAATGGAGGTTCGAGCAGGGTCTTTCTCCAAGGCTTTAATCAAAGTGCGATGCACTTGCCGTTGATGTTCAGCATCCAGCATATCGATGAAATCCAGTATGATAATGCCACCCAAATTCCTAACTCGTAATTGTCGGGCAATTGCAGTTGCCGCTTCCAGGTTAGTTTTTAGAACCGTCTCTGCGTGATTCTTACTACCGACATAGCCACCCGTGTTGACATCAATGGTGGTCATCGCTTCAGTCTGATCAATAATGAGATCACCACCTGACTTCAACATCACCTGGCGACCCAAGGCCTTATTGATCTCGTCCTCAATTCCATATAAATCAAAAATCGGCCTACCACCGGCATAAGCTTCTAGCCTCGAGGCGGACTCCGGAATGAAGTCTTCCAGGAACTGCCGTATTTCCAGCAGTGAGCTTTCATTATCTACACGAATTTTTTCTACCTGCGGCGTAATCAAATCTCTTACCGCACGCATATACAAAGGCACTTCACGATATACCGTATTGATTTTGTCAGCTCTTTCAATACGCTGAGCAACCTTAGCCCAAAGTCGCCGCAAATAACGAACATCTTCACACAGCTCCTCAGCTCTCACCCCTTCCGCCATCGTGCGCACAATAAATCCACCATGCCCATCCCAGGATTCTTCGTCGAGACAATGCTGTAACTGTTCCAGTAGACGCTGTCGTTCAGCCTCATCTTCCAGGCGCTGTGAAATGCCAAGATGTTTATTGCGCGGCAAATAAACAAGATGGCGCGAAGGAAGGGTTAAGTGGGTGGTGAGGCGAGCGCCTTTGGTGCTAATTGCATCCTTGGCAACCTGCACTACAATGAACTGCCCCTCCCTAAGCAAATTTTGGATCGATTGCTGGGACTCTTCTCTTACTTCAAACCCATCGGTGCCAATGGCAGCAATATCAGAAGCGTGAATAAAAGCCGCCTTCTCTAAACCAATATCTACAAAGGCTGCTTCCATACCAGGCATGACCCGCACTACCTTGCCGTAAAAAATATCACCCACATGCCCACGGTGATTATGACGTTCAATAAAAATTTCCTGCAGCAAGCCGTTCTCGATAAGGGCTACACGAGTCTCCATGGCAGTAACATTGATGAGAATTTCTTCGCTCATTAATTACTCACAATACAATCATATGGTGGTATTTTTTGGCACATGCTGTCATCTACGCCTGGATATTTTGCTGCTGCCCATGGATGCCAAACTCACTCAATAGTTGGGCTGTCTCAAACAAAGGCAGACCCATGACACCACTGTAACTGCCAATCAACTGCTCTACAAAAACAGCACCGTACCCTTGGATGGCATAAGAACCAGCCTTGCCTATTGGCTCACCACTCAAATAATAGCGCTCGGCTTCGGCTTCAGTAATCTTTCTAAAACGCACCTTCGATTCTGACAATAAAGATTCTTGCTTCTCTACACCAGCAAGTGTCACTGCGGACAAAACCAAATGCTCTCTACCAGATAAAAGCTGCAGCATAGTTACCGCATCTGATTGGCTCTCAGGTTTACCCAGTACCTCAGCATCACACACTACCGAGGTGTCTGCCGCCAATACCAGCGTCGATTGCTGATCCGTACCAAGTCGGGATAAGGCTGACTCCGCCTTTTCTTCTGCCATACGCATTACGTAATGTGCCGGCAATTCGCCCTGGCGAATAGTCTCATCAATATCCTGTGCTTGTACGTGGAAACAAACCCCAATCTGATTCAGTAATTGGGCTCGTCGAGGCGAAGCGGAAGCCAGTAAGATCTGTTGCTGCTGCATGACAAGCTCTACCTAACGCACACCGAAACTGCGACGGGTCTGCCGCAGCAACTGAAACAGGGAGGGCCAAATAACGGCGCTTGCTAGCGCAGCCATGAGGAACATCAAGTTGGAGGGTACAGTCTGACCCGTTATGATTTGCAGCCAGTTACATAACACAAGATTCAAGCCCAACAGCACCAGAACCAGCCCACTCTGCTGCAGCCTGGAGAACATTCGCATACGTAGATGTAAACTGAGAACAACATAAGCAATGATCACCAAAGCCATTGCATTTATACCCAGAGTTGAGCCTTCCAATACATCGAGCACAAGCCCCGCCACCCAGGCAGAGCCAATTCCCACACGGTAAGGCAATGCCATTACCCAGTAGATAAGAACCATCGGCACCCACTCCGGACGGTAGTGCATTGCCCAGTCTGGAAAAGGAACAATCGCCAAAAGATAAGCAATAAAAAAGCTAAGAAAGATAACCCAAATTGAATGTGCTCTAGCTCGCATCGTACCGCCTATTGAACCCCCGACTCTGATTCCAACTCAGCCGCTTGTTCTATAACCATTGAATCCTGCTCTGTATCTGGTTGGTCAATAAGCACTTCAGCACCAGTGTTTAACTCCTCCTGGTTTTGCTCATCGCCATAGACCAGCATGACATGCCGCGTACTGTCGATCTGTGCCAGAGGCTGGGCTTTTACCGTCGCAAAGTCCTGGCCTGGGTCAGTATAAACACTAATAATTTCAGCCACAGGATAGTTCTTTGGATAAACTTGTCCCATACCTGAGCTCACCAATCTGTCACCCGCTTTCATGTCTTGTGTTTGCGTCACAAACTCCAATTCCAGTTCTGTAGCGGTAGTCCGACTTCCCCTAGCCAAAGCACGTTCACCATTGCGATTTACCTCAACTGGCGTCACATGGTGAGAGTCGGTAATAAGCAATACCCAGGATGTAAACGGAAGCACTTCATCCACTTGCCCCATCAAGCCATTAGCATCCAGCAAAGCCTGACCGACAAATACACCTTCTCTGGCACCTTTATTGATCAACACTCTCTTCGAATAGGGGTCTGGGGAAATATTAATAATCTCCGCAGCAAGCACATTGGCATTAATGCTTTGTGCGGCCTCGTCCAACGCTCTCAACCGATTATTCTCACTGGCCAAACTTTCAAACAGTTGTAGTTCTCGCTGTGCTATCAACAAATTAGCACGGAGCTTTTCATTTTCTTCAAGCAGGTCGGTACGGGAGACAAAGACATCGTCTATCCAGAAGGATACACGGGTGGGGGTATCAGCAACCCAGTAAACCGGGGTGGCAGCATAAGCCAAACCAAAGCGGGCTTTTTCCAGGTAGCCGAAACGGCCATCTGCAAACATAATGCAGACAGAAAAGAATACAAAGACTAACGCTCGATATTCGAGAGCGACACCTTTTATAAACAGAGTCTTATCGATGGCTGCTGAACCTCTTTACTGACTTCAGACCTATGCCCAACTGAGGTCGAAATAGCTAGGCACAAAGCCAAAGTATACCAGTCACAACAGGGGTAAACGACCAGGCTGACACTACTCCAGCGTCAATAGATCAATATCGTGGGTATCCATCAGTTCCATCGCCTTACCCCCACCACGAGCTACACACGATAGTGGATCGTCAGCGACTATAACTGGCAAACCAGTTTCCTCTGAGAGCAACTGATCCAGATCCTTCAGCAAGGCACCACCACCAGTCAGCACCAAGCCACTTTCAGCAATATCTGAGGCCAATTCCGGAGGCGATTGCTCCAGCGCACTTTTAACTGCCTGCACGATGGCAGAAAGCGGTTCCTGCAGAGCCTCCAGAATTTCATCACTGTTTAAAGTGAAGCTTCGCGGCACACCTTCTGCCAGGTTGCGACCACGCACATCAATTTCACGAACTTCAGTAGAAGAGCCAACATAGGCACAACCTATCTCTTTCTTAATACGTTCAGCCGTGGCATCACCAATCAAGCTACCGTAGTTGCGGCGCACATGAGTAGTGATAGCCTCGTCGAAGCGATCTCCTCCCACTCTAACCGATTCAGAGTAAACCACACCATTAAGGGAGATAATGGCAATTTCGGTGGTACCACCACCAATGTCTACCACCATGGAACCGCTGGCCTGCTCCACCGGAAGGCCGGCACCAATCGCTGCCGCCATTGGCTCTTCAATCAAGCGTACATCGCGAGCACCGGCACTGGCCACTGACTCACGAATAGCACGGCGCTCAACCTGGGTCGACTTACAGGGCACACAAACCAGAACACGAGGGCTCGGTGGGAAGAAACTGTTCTCATGTACTTTATTGATAAAGTGCTGCAACATCTTTTCGGTAACCTGAAAATCCGCGATTACACCGTCTTTCAAAGGGCGAATGGCGGTAATATTACCTGGCGTCCGGCCCAACATGCGCTTGGCATCAGAACCTACTGCCGTTACCGTTTTCTGACCGTTATGGGTGCGAATAGCGACCACTGAGGGTTCATTCAGCACAATGCCCTCTTCACGAACGTAAATAAGTGTATTGGCCGTGCCTAAATCAATAGACAGGTCATTGGAAAACATTCCCCTAATTTTTTTGAACATGTATTTTCGTAAACCTCAATTTAAAGATTCCATTCCTGGTATGCATTCCCATTAAAGCGGCATATCTACCTAATGATTTAGCGATTGCACGCTATTTTTGCACGCCTGGAACAAGTCAGTATTGACTAGTTGCTATTCTCGGCCCGGTGAAAATCTCATCAAGACTGAGAACCCTGACTGGCCGGAATCCCTTGGAGTGATTAACCGGCTTCTCTTTTTGGGAACCTCGGCAAAATTCAAGTATAATCTCGCCTCCGCAGCGAATAGCAGGCACTCTAACAATGGCTGGAGCTTTGAGCAAGCGGCAAAAGGCAAATATTTGAGCAACTGCAAATACTGCGTATTATTCACTCTCGACACAAGAATTCCCGGAGAAACTGGATGGCTTTAGACAAGTCTGAAGTAGAGAAAATTGCTCATTTGGCGCGACTGCATGTCAGCGACTCTGAGGCCGAAGAAGTAAGCACACGAATCACCGATATTCTGGCACTAATAGATCAGATGCAAACAGTGGATACAGATTCAGTCGAGCCATTGGCCCACCCTCTTGATGTTGTCCAACGCCTGCGCGCCGACAAAGTCAGCGAAGAAAATCAGCGCGATGAATTACAAAAGCTCGCTCCTAATAGCCAAGATGGCCTGTATCTTGTACCAAAGGTACTCGAATAATACTTCAATACTGCCTAACCCACTGAAGCCAGAAATAAGCCAACGGTTTTAAACACCTATCTTAAAGCAACACGGAACAAGCTAATGATTAATAGTACTGTCGCCGAATTATCCGCCGCACTTGCTGCGGGCGACATTTCCAGCGTAGAAATTACCCAAGCCTACTTGGACAGAATTGCAAAACTCAACGGCGAAATTAATGCCTATATTACTGTGTGTAAAAATTCCGCACTGCAACAGGCAGCAGCGGCAGACACCGCGCGCGCCAATGGCAGTGACAGCCCGTTATTAGGTATTCCACTGGCACATAAAGATATCTTCTGCACCAAAGACATCCCGACGACCTGTGGCTCACACATGTTGCATAACTTTGTTCCACCCTATAACGCTACTGTGGTCGAGCGCTTCAACGATGCCGGGGCAGTATTGCTGGGGAAAACAAACATGGATGAGTTTGCGATGGGCTCTTCCAACGAAACTAGCTTTTACGGCACAGTGAAAAATCCCTGGAATACAGAACATGTGCCAGGTGGCTCCTCGGGTGGCGCTGCCGCCGCCGTGGCTGCCGACCTGTGCGCAATGGCAACAGGCACCGACACTGGCGGCTCTATTCGCCAACCCGCTGCATTCTGTGGTGTAACCGGGTTCAAGCCCAGCTATGGCCGCGTATCACGCTGGGGGATGATTGCTTTTGCCTCCAGCCTGGATCAAGCTGGACCTATTGCAAAAAGCGCAGAAGATGCTGCCATTATGCTTAATACAATGGCGGGTCTCGACAACAAAGATTCAACCAGCTCCAACAAACCAAGCGAAGACTATACGGCGTCGCTGAACACCCCTCTAAAAGGACTAAGAATCGGCATCCCCAAACAACATTTCGCTGAAGGCCTGAGCACAGAAGTAGAACAGGCAGTGCGTGAAGCACTTTCTGAGTACGAAAAGCTGGGGGCAACCATCAAAGAAATCGACCTCAGTAATAGTCACCTGTCGGTATCAGCATACTATGTCATTGCTCCGGCTGAAGCCTCTGCCAACTTGTCACGCTTCGATGGAGTACGCTATGGGTATCGCTGTGAAGATCCTGTTGATCTCGAAGACATGTATAAAAGAACACGCAGCGAAGGCTTTGGCGAAGAGGTGAAGCGTCGCATCATGATTGGCACCTACGCACTGTCAGCTGGCTTCTACGATGCCTACTACCGCAAAGCACAAAAGATGCGCCGCCTGATCAAAGAGGACTTTAACAAAGCCTTCGAACAAGTCGATGTTATTATTGGCCCGACATCACCTCATACTGCCTTCAAACTGGGCGCAAAAAGTGACCCTGTCTCGATGTACCTGGAAGACATCTATACCATTGCAGTAAATCTGGCGGGCCTACCCGCAGCGTCTATACCCGTTGGTGCAGCCAATGGCCTCCCCATAGGTATGCACATAATTGGTGGAGATTTCGAGGAAGCTAAAGTACTAAACGTTGCCCATCAATTTCAGCAACATACTGATTGGCACAAACAAAAGCCAGCGGCGTTGGCGACAACGGAAGGGGGGGCATAATCATGGAGTGGGAAACCGTCATTGGCCTCGAAGTGCATGTCTCTCTGTCCACGAAGTCAAAATTATTTTCAGGCAGCTCTACCACGTTCGGAGCAGAGCCAAACACCCAGGCCAATATCTTCGATGTGGCGCTGCCCGGCACACTGCCGGTATTCAATGAAGAAGCACTAAGAATGGCCGTTCGATTCGGCTTGGCAATAGGCGCCGAAATCGGCAAGCGATCGGTATTCGATCGTAAAAACTATTTTTATCCAGATTTACCTAAAGGCTATCAGGTGACTCAGTTAGACTTTCCTACTGTTGGGAAAGGACAGCTTACTGTAACCCTAAACGATGGCAGCGAGAAGGTCATCGGTGTTACCCGTGCTCACATCGAGGAAAACGCGGGCAAATCGCTTCACGAAGAATTCAGCGGCATGTCAGGGATCGACCTAAACCGTGCCGGCGAACCTCTTCTGGAGATCGTCTCTGAGCCAGAAATAAGCAGTGCTGAAGAAGCAGTGGCTTACTTGAAAAAGCTGCATACCATTATTCGGTATTTGGATATTTCTGATGCAATTATGGCGCAGGGATCTATGCGTTGTGACGTGAATGTCTCCATTCGTAAAAAAGGGGATACTGAGCTCGGCACGAGAACCGAAATTAAAAACATCAACTCATTTCGCTTCGTGGAAAAAGCCATTATTTCCGAAGTGCAAAGACAACAGGAAGTTATTGAGGATGGTGGACGCGTCATACAGGAAACCAGACGCTATAATGCTGACAGAGACGAAACAAGCTCAATGCGCAGCAAGGAAGTTGCGAATGATTACCGCTATTTTCCAGAGCCAGATTTATTACCGGTTGTCATTGATGATGAATATATCGCCGCCGTTAAAGCACAATTGCCGGAACTACCTGATGCTAGAAAAGCACGGTTCGTAAAGGAGTTTTCCTTAAGTGAATACGACGCAGGTGTATTAGTTAGCAGCAGGGAGATGGCGGAATACTATGAGATAGTCGCCGCGAAGAGCGGCGATCCGAAACTCGCTGCAAACTGGGTTAGCCAGGATTTATTGGGGCTGCTTAACAAAAACAACTGGGAAATGTCAGAATCCCCGATCCAGGCCGAAAGATTAGCGACGCTAATTACGCGAATCAAAGACAAGACAATCTCGGGTAAGATTGCCAAAACTGTGTTTGAAACGATGATCGAAGACGAAGCTGATGTCGACAGCATCATTGAATCGAAAGGACTGAAACAAGTCACAGACTCCGGGGAAATTGAAAAACTGGTAGACGAGGTGATCAATAAAAACCCCAGTCAGGTACAGCAATATAAAGATGGAAAACAGCAGGTTATTGGCTTCCTAGTGGGGCAGTGCATGCAGTTATCTAAAGGTAAGGCCAATCCGGCACAAGTTAATGAACTACTAAGAGAGAAAATGCAATGAAGGAGGCAAAAAAGTCAGGGGCCGAGAGAACACAAAAGGCTACTCGCAACGAAGAGTGGTCTGATGAGCGGCTAAAATCCTGCCTGGACGTTTTACCACCAGAGGGGATGCCCAGTGACTACAATATTCTATTACGTGCGTACCGTGGAATGACCCCAGAGTTGTTTGCACGCTTTATCGTTTTCTATCAAGAAGCGGGGCACGATATTGATGTCAATCTGGAGGACGGCAGTACGTTTCTGGATCTGGTATCAGAGCATAGAAAGTCTACCGAGTATGTAGACATTCTTAAACAGGCTGGTGCCAACGGCAAAAACGCTTAGCGTGGTCGACGCCCGCTGCGCGGCTTGCCTGCCGCCCTGTTGGCGTCTTTCGCTCTAAACTTGGATTGGCGCTCGAAGGCTGGGGCACGCTCCAGCATTGCTTCGTCGGGGTGAACACAATCGAGCTTGTCTCCAAGCTTCTCTTCTATATCGGGCAACAAGAAAGAATCTTCTTCGCAGGCGAAGCTAATTGAAGTACCAATAGCGCCTGCCCGGCCGGTGCGACCAATGCGATGCACGTAATCTTCAGCCTCTTCTGGCAAAGTGTAATTAATCACGTGCGTAACATCATTAATGTGCAAACCGCGCCCGGCCACATCCGTGGCAACCAGCACCTTTAGCTTACTGCTCTTAAACGCTTCAAGTGTCCGAATGCGCTGATTCTGTGCTATTTCACCCGAGAGCATTCCACAATCGATACCATTGCGATACAAGTTGTCCGCTAACTTTCTCACTTGATCACGGCGATTACTAAACACAATTATCTTCTCCGCTTTCGGATCAGCAATCAGGTTGTACAACAAGTTGTATTTGTCAGCCATCGTTACCAGGTAAACAACCTGGTCCACCGCATCCGCTGCTACCTTTTCCGGCTCAATCTCTACCATGATAGGGTCCAGAGCCCAACGCTGAGCAAGCTCGACGATAGCCGGTGTAAAAGTAGCACTGAACAACAATGTTTGCCGACACTCTTTCTTTGGAGTGCGTGAGACTACTGCACGAACTTGTGGAATAAACCCCATATCTAACATGCGATCGGCTTCATCCAACACTAACACTTCGATAAGGCCTAAATGCAAATTGTCATTCTGCACGAAGTCCAGTAGCCGCCCTGGCGTTGCCACAACAATATCCACTGGTTTTGCATCTAAAGCTCTGTTCTGTTTTTGGTAGTCTTCTCCACCAACCAAAGTAACAACATGCATTCCACAATTTTGAGTTAACGACTGTGCATCGCTGGCAATCTGAATCGCCAACTCACGGGTGGGCGCAACCACCAAAGCCCGAGGCTCAGCAATATAGCGCTCTTCCTCCACCGGATTCGCTAACAAGTCATTGATAATAGTAATGAGAAAGGCAGCCGTCTTGCCGGTACCGGTCTGCGCCTTACCCGTTACGTCATGTCCCTGTAGAGTGTGTGCCAGGGATTGGGCTTGAATCGGTGTGCAATATTCGAAACCAATTTTCCGTATCGCATCACGCAATGGCTTCTGCAAATCAAGGCTGTCGAAGGAGAGTCGCTCGCTTTCTGTGGTCGAATCCATATTAGTAAGGTATTTCCAGAGTGACAGTAAGACGGTGCCCAGCACTACAAGCACTAGTAAAGGCCGAGCATCATAGCCCTATGCGTCAAACACTTCAAACTTTGTGCTGTTTAATGTGTTGCGCTACCAAAACCAAACTCATGCTATTTAACACTATGCCTAAATACCTAAACCCCACAGGCTTGGCAGTTGCTATCCCGTGGTAGTTTCATCTCCTGCCATTGCAGAGTCTTCGCGTCCAGCAATAATAACCGCCCTGTTAAGCTGCCACCCATACCAACCAGCAACTTAATTGCTTCCATCGCCTGCACCGAACCTATGATCCCAACCAGCGGCGCCATAACACCATTCTGCGCACAACTGCTCTCTTCATCATTACCCTGGGAATACAGGCATTGATAGCAAGGGCTTTCTGGATCTCGGCTATCAAATACAGCTACCTGACCCTCCATGCGAATTGCGGCACCAGAAACCAAAGGTTTACGGTGTTCAATGCAGCTCTTATTGATAGCAAAACGTGTACTGAAATTATCACAGGCATCTACAACCAGATCCGCCTGACTCACTGCCCGGCTTAAATCCTCTCCTTGCAAGCGTTTATACAAAGCCGTGATTTTGAGGTCGGGATTTAGACCACGCAGAGTCTCTTGAATCGAAACCACTTTTGCCGCACCCAGATTAGCCTGGCTGTGGGCAATTTGCCTTTGCAAATTAGTCAGCTCAACCACATCGTCATCAGCAACAATAAGGTGGCCCACACCAGCGGCAGCCAGGTACATCGCTGCCGGACAGCCGAGCCCTCCCATACCGACAATAAGAACTGTCGCATCTATTAATTTCTGCTGTCCGGCAATGTCCATCTCCGGCAACATAACTTGGCGACTGTATCTCAATAATTGCTCGTCGTTCATTTTGTTATCCAGCTTACTGTTTGCACTGGGCTCTAGTTAAACGATCCAGGCCTGCCAAATCCTGACTGCATTTAATATTCTCATACCCGGCCTGATGCAGAATCTCGACAACTTCTTCTTTCTGCTGATAACCGTGCTCAAAAAGGAGCCAGGAATCCTTCTTTAGACAAGCCTTGGCCTGCTGTGCAATAGAACGAATATCGGCCAAACCATTTTCTTCAGCCACCAAAGCCGAAACGGGCTCAAACGGCAAACTCCCCTGGTGTAAATGTTTATCACCTCTTTTTACATAAGGTGGATTACTTACGATAAGGTCAAAGTGCATACTGGGCAGCCCATCACACCACGAGCCCTGTCTAAATTCAATCTGTGCCAGCTTCAGTTCCTGCGCGTTCTCACGCGCAAGCTGCAAGGCCTGCTCACTGCTGTCCACAGCAGTCAAATGCCAATTCGGGTTGGTGGCGGCCAAGGCCAGCGCTATCGCGCCGCTGCCCGTACCCAGATCAAGAATGTTCGCCTTATCAAGCTTCATTGCTTGCAGCAATTCTATCGCCGTCTCCACCAACAGCTCAGTCTCAGGCCGTGGAATTAACACAGCAGGATTCACTTTTAGATTAAAATCCCAGAACGCTTGCCGGCCCAAAATATAGGCGATTGGCTCCCCTGCATTGCGGCGCTTGCAGTAATCCTGAAAACACTGGAACTGGGTACTGTTCAGCTCTTTATCGGGCCAAGTGAAGAGATGTTCACGCGTCTGCCCAATCGCTGCGGCCAACAGCAACTCCGCATCAAGCTGCCCACTGTCACTGATCTGCTGCAGAAAAGCAGCATTCTCAAGCGCCTGCTTAATAGTCGCCATCAGGCTCCCCTAGCGTCGCTTACTCGCCTTCAGCCAGACCCGCCAACAAGTCTGCCTGATATTCATTAATAAGCGGTTGAATCACTGCGGCAAGGTCGCCGGACATTACTTCAGCCAAATTATAGAGAGTGAGTTTGATACGGTGGTCCGTTACCCGGCCTTGAGGATAGTTATAAGTTCGAATTTTCTCCGAACGATCACCACTACCAACCAGTTTCTTTCGGGTATCGGACTCTTCCTGTTGCTGGGCTTGCTGCGCCTCATCCATCAACTTCGCCTGTAACAGAGACATGGCGCGCGCCTTATTCTTATGCTGGGAACGTTCATCCTGGCACTCAACAACAATGCCTGAAGGAATGTGCGTAAGGCGAATAGCTGAATCGGTTTTATTAACATGCTGCCCGCCAGCACCACTAGCGCGAAATGTATCTACACGCAGGTCAGCCTTGTTAATTTCAATATCACCCAACTCGTCCAGTTCCGGCATAATCGCCACCGTACAGGCCGAGGTATGAATACGTCCCTGTGTTTCTGTTTCTGGCACACGCTGTACCCGATGGGCACCTGATTCAAATTTTAATTTCTCGTAAACATTCTTGCCTTCGATGCGAATAACTACTTCTTTATAGCCACCGTGCTCACCAGGCCTTTCGCTTATTACTTCGATTTTCCAATTTTGCAGTTCTGCATAGCGAGAATACATACGCAGCAGATCTCCAGAGAAAATCGCTGCCTCATCACCACCTGTACCTGCACGAATCTCCACGAAAACATTGAGGCGGTCTTTGCTATCCTTGGGCAGTAACAAAGTTTGCAGATTCAGCTCTAACTTTTCCAACTCTTCGCTATTACTGCGAACTTCCTCATCCGCCATCTCACGGATATCTGGATCTGAGTCTTTCTGCATTTCCTTTGCTTGTTCAAGCTCATCACAAATTTGCTGAAAATGATTGTAGCTTTTCACCACCTCTTCAATTTCCGCATATTCCTTGGACAAATCACGAAAACGGTTTTGGTCAGCGATAATTTCAGCATCACTTAACAAGGCTTCCAGCTCGTCGAAGCGATCTTTTAAGTTGTCCAGCTTATTTCGAATTGAGTCTTTCATTAATTACTTCTTAGTTACGATTTTTATGCGAACGCCAAGGTCTATTTCGAGCCGTCACCGGGTTCTTCTTGTTTAGCATCTAGCTGATAAAGCTCTGCCGTTAAGCTCAGCAAATCATCACGCCCTTCCGCGCTAGCCTTCTTCATCTGCACACTTGGCGAATGAATTAATTTCTGTGTTATTGATCTAGCCAGAGAATTTAATACCGCATCTGCGGATTCACCCTTGCCGAGAGCCTTTAGTGCTCTCTCCAATTCCTGTTCGCGAATAGCATCTGCCTTGTCACGAAACGCACGTAGTGTACTCACCGCATTCAGGGAACGTACTTGCTTCAGGTATTTTTCTATACCACGCCCTATGATGGACTCAGCCTGGGCTGCTGCTTCCGTCCGGCTTTTTACACCTTCCTCTATTACGCCGCTAATATCATCAATACTATAGAGATAGGCATCAGCTATATCAGCCACTTCGGCCTCGATATCACGGGGAACAGCAAGATCCACTAAAAGCATTGGTTTATGCTTACGTTGTTTCAGCGCACGCTCAACGGCACCTTTCCCTAACAGGGGTAATTGGCTATTGGTGGATGACACCACAATGTCGGCAGTGACTAACTGTTCTGGTATATCCGATAGCAGTACCCCGTGAGCATCAAAACGATTGGCTATCTCCAAGGCATTATCCAGTGTTCTATTTGCCACCACGATTTTGCTAACGCCTTTATCAACCAGGTGCTTAACAACTAACTCGATAGTACGGCCAGCACCGACAAGCAACACACCAAGACTGGGAAGGTCTGAGAATATACGCTCCGCAAGGGCGACAGCCGCATAGGCCACTGAAACCGGATTTTCACCAATCGCAGTATCAGTTCGCACTTCCTTCGCAATGGAGAAAGCTTCTTCAAATGCACGACCAAGAGATGGTCCTATTACACTCAGATCCTTGGATACCGCATAGGCCGACTTAATCTGCCCCAGAATTTGCGGCTCACCCAATACCATTGAGTCCAAACCACAGGAAACCTTCATTAGATGACGTACCACATCCACATCAGCAAACGAGTAACTACATTGCTCTAGCTCACCTATCTCAAGCTCATGAAACCTTGCCAGCCATCCAATAACAGTGGTTTGTCTATCTATTAGTAGGCGATTTTGCGAAAGCTCTGGGGTGGATTGTTCTTCTTCATTTGCCACAAAATCCAGATAAATTTCTGTCCTATTACAGGTTGAGACGATGACCACTTCTTCTATGCTCGGCAAGGCCTGAATCTCACGCAGAGCAGACGCCACAATTTCAGGTGGAAACGCTACCTTCTCACGCAGTTCAATATTTGCCGTATTGTGGTTTATACCTACCAGTACCAGTGCCATCGATTAACCGTAATTGCGGACGCTGTCATGAAATCGCGAATCTGCTCGCGAGCTAATTCACGAGCTAATCCAAAGGGGTCGCTATGTTACTAAATATCCACTTCAGTTCCCATTAGCATGTCACCCCAACTTAACTAACACCATTCAAGCTAGATGGAGAGAGGCACAGCACCTAGATAAAATCTAAGGCTAAACAGCTCTGTAGCCTCCCCATCTAGCTGTTACAATGCAAACAAGTAAATTACTTCACAATATTAACAGGACCAAAATTGCAAAATATGAAGAAAAACTGTGCCTTCTTCGTTATTTTAGGCTTCAACGCCTTGTTCGGCTGTGCCACATCACCGGAATCGGCTCCACCCAGGGTAGAACAAGCGGTTGCCAGCCCAACTGTGCCGCCGGCCCAACCAGCAACAGAAATCGAGTACGGCAACTTCACCGAAGATCAATTGTACACGGCCATAATTAGCGAGTTAGGCGCACAAAGAGGTCATATCGCCGAGGCCGGTGAAAACTATTTTGACCTGGCAATATCCACCCGCGATATCACCGTGATTCAACGGGCTGTGAAATTTGCCTCTGTGAACAACGATATCAATGCGCTTCTACAGCTTGGCTTGCTATGGGCTGATGTCTCCCCCACGGATCCTCAACCCCATATCATGCTAAGTGTACAATTCCTGGAAAGCGGTGCCTTTGAACAGGCAATCTCTCATATGGAGAGAGTCATTGAACTCGGCGGGGACATCGACTTCTCTGCCCTCTCTTCTTACACCGGTGGGCTCAACCCCCAAAGTCGTTCAGCACTCATTGCCAATCTGCAGCAATTGGGGAAAATGTTTTCCGCAGATGACTCAATCCACATGGCACTGATTCAATTGCTTGCTCAAAATCAGGCATTCGAAGAGGCATTAAACGAGCTAGAGGATTTAAAAGATAAGTCTGAACCCAGCCCCAATATAGTTTTGCTGGAAGCACAGCTTTTGCAGAGCCTGGATAAAAACGAGCAGTCATTGCGCATAATGCGCAAAGGGGTCTCACGCTTCCAAACAGATAGGAGCTTACGCCTAAGTTACGCCCGCCTATTAGTTCAAAACAAAAAGTACAGGCTGGCCCGCGCACAGTTTCAAACACTCATTGAACAGGATCCACAGGATTGGGAAACACTCTACTCTATCGCCTTGCTTGATACCCAAATGAAAAACTTCTCCCAAGCAATCGTCGCTTACACGAAACTGGTTAGCGCTGAGCAACGAATCGATGAAAGTCAGTACAATCTTGGACTCATTTATCAGGAGCAAGACAATCTATCAAAAGCAGTAGAGCACCTTCGCCAGGTACGCATCGGCACCAATAATTTTCTAGTCGCACAACAACAGGCAACAAGATTATCGATCAGGTCGGGGCATCTCGATGATGCCCACTCATGGCTTAGCCAACTGTCGCGAGGCCAGCCACGCCTGGAGGTCCTGTTTACTACCATCGAGTCTTCCGTGCTAATTCAAGAGGGGCATGCGCCAAAAGCAGAGCAACTACTTAACACAGCCTTGAACAAGTTTCCGAATGAAACCGACTTGCTCTTTGCCCGTGTTCTCTATTACGACAGTATTGCAAATCAAGAAGGGTCGGAGCGGGATCTACGCCAGATCATTCGCCTATTGCCCGAGAATTCCCGCGCCCTGAATCATCTTGGCTACATGTTGGCTGATCAAACCGACCGCTATCAGGAAGCACTGGAATTGATCGAGCGAGCTATCGCCGTTACGCCTGATGACCCTGCCATTATTGATAGCTTGGGTTGGGCTCTGTATAAACTAGGCCGGCACGAAGAGGCCCTCGTGCAAATGCGTCGCGCCTTTGCCGCTTTTCCCATTGACGAAGTTGCCTCGCACCTCGGCGAGGTATTATGGGCACTGGACCGCAAGGAAGAAGCGTTACGCGTCTGGCAAGATGCCCTGGAAGTTGAGCCTGAAAGCCCTATCATTAAAGAAGCAATGGAACGACTTCAGTCATTAACATGAATACGACGGCATTGTATGTAAAGCAACGAACATTGGTAGCCAGCCGCGCATTCGCCAGCTTCTCCTTAGTTGCGGTACTACTAATTACGGTACTACTGTCCGCCTGCACCATCGTCCCCCTTGCCAAAGAAAACAGTGACTGGGCAAAGCAGAGAGAGCGGCTACAGGATCTGGACTCATGGGAACTACGCGGGCGAGTCAACGTACGCTACGACAATGAATCCCACACACCACGCATTCAATGGCTACAACAAAACGTGGAATACCATATTCGGCTCTGGGGAACCTTTAATGCAGGCAATACCCTGATCGTCGGCAGACCCGGCTTTGTCACACTGGAACAGGATGGGGACATTCTCAGCGCCAATAGCCCAGAAAAACTTATCTTGCAGCAATTAGGCTATGAACTGCCGGTCTCACAACTGAATTACTGGATCAAGGGCTTACCTTCACCGGATTCAGAAGCAAACCTAAGCTTCAACGAACTCAATCAGCTGACCATAATCGAACAGGCTAACTGGACCATTAAGCTTAGCGACCCGCGCCAATATGGCGCTATTAGCCTACCGCGTCGGGTGGAATTAACACGTCCACAAAACGACATAAGACTCCGATTCATTGGACTCAATTGGAGCGGCGGCGAATTACTTAATTAATGACTACTCTACCCATGCAACTATTAGCACCTGCTAAACTCAACCTGTTTTTACATATAACCGGTCGTCGTGCGGATGGTTATCATCAGCTCCAAACCCTGTTCCAGCTACTGGATTATGGCGACCAAATGCAGTTTCAGAATGCCGAGCCTGGCATACTGTCTCTCCATATTTCTTCCCCCGAGGGCAGGCCTAGCAACGCACCTCTGGACAATAATCTGATAATTCAAGCAGCAAAGCTGCTACAGCAAGAAGCTGGAGACCCCTCTCTGGGTGCCAAAATCAGCCTGCACAAGCAACTTCCCAGCGGAGCTGGCCTTGGAGGAGGAAGCGCTAATGCAGCAATCTGCCTGCTCGCCCTAAACCGTTTATGGAAACTCAACCTTAGTGAAAACAGACTGTGCGAAATGGGGGTAAAATTGGGGGCTGACGTACCGGTATTTATCCGTGGCAAATCAGCCTGGGCTGAAGGAATTGGGGAGCAACTCAAGCCTGTAGAATTGGGAGATAACTGGTATCTGGTAGTCAACCCTAACTGCCCAGTCTCCACCGCAGCAATTTTTTGTCATGAACATTTGACACGGAACTCGCAAGCCATCAAAATGGCCGACTTTCTGGCAGGCAGAGCCCGAAATGACTGCGAATCAGTCACTCGAAAACTGCATCCAGAGGTAGATCAGGCTTTCGAACTCCTGTCTCAGTTCGCTGAATTCAGGATGACTGGAACCGGTTCTAGTCTGTTTGCCCGCTTCGATGATGAAGCATCTGCCAGAGAAGTGCTGAACAAGCTACCGGAAAATTTACCGGGTTTCGTTGCTAGGGGCATCGATTCACTTGAACAGTATTACGGTTAAGATAGAGTCACTGGGGTGTCGCCAAGTGGTAAGGCACAAGGTTTTGATCCTTGCATGCGTTGGTTCGAATCCAGCCACCCCAGCCATTTTCTCGAACAGAATATAGAAAATAAACTTATTCTGCCTATATACACTCTGTACTGAACTATCTATAAAACAATACGTTTATAAAGCAATACGCTGTAAAACAACAAGCCATAGAACTAACAGGATCGAAACGTGCCAAATAATTTGATGGTCTTTACTGGGAATTCAAATCCAGAGTTGGCAGACAATATTGCCAAGCACATCGGTATCCCACTCGGTTATGCCAGCATCAGCAAGTTCAGTGATGGAGAGATTTCTGTCCAGTTGAATGAGAATGTTCGTGGTAAGGATGTATTCATCATCCAGCCAACTTGCGCTCCAACCAACGACAGCATTATGGAATTATTACTGATGGCCGATGCACTGCACCGCTCATCGGCAAACAGAATCACTGCCGTGATTCCTTATTTTGGTTATGCCCGACAAGATCGACGTGTACGTTCAGCTCGAGTTGCTATTAGCTCTAAAGTAATCGCTGACATGATTGGCACCGTCGGTGTTAATCGCGTGCTCACTGTAGATTTACATGCTGAGCAGATTCAGGGTTTCTTTAATATGCCAGTGGACAATGTTTACGGTTCACCTGTGCTCACCGACGATATTGAACACCAGCGCTATGAGAACTTGCTGGTAGTGTCGCCGGACATCGGCGGTGTAGTTAGAGCCCGCGCCGTCGCCAAGCAATTGAATGTTGATCTCGCCATTATCGACAAGAGACGACCCGCAGCCAATGAAGCGCAAGTCATGCATATTATTGGTGACGTAGAAGGTCGCAGCTGTCTGATTGTTGATGACATGGTAGACACGGCCGGCACACTTTGTAAGGCAGCCGATGCTCTGAAGGAGCACGGCGCATCAAAGGTAGTCGCCTATTGCACACACCCGGTTTTGTCCGGCCCGGCAATAGAAAACATAGAAAATTCAAGCCTCGACTCGCTGGTTGTTACTGACACAATTCCACTGAGCGAAGCCGCAAAAAATTGTAAGCACATTCGACAGCTATCCATGGCCAAGCTATTAGCTGAGTCCATTCGTCGAGTAAGCAACGAAGAATCCATAAGCGCAATGTTCGACAACACTTAGAACCCTAGTTCTGAGTGTTATTGAGATTGCGCGGATAAACAATGTCGAGTGATACCTTAAAAAGATCGCTTGGCAATTTTTTTAATCCTGTAACTAGCCGGTCGCAAGCAAGTTACAGTACTTCTTAGGAGAGACTTATGTCTGCTGAAGAATTTGCGTTGAACTGTACAGTTCGAACGGATTTAGGGAAAGGTGCGAGCCGCCGCCTACGCCGTTTGAACAATGATATTCCTGCCGTACTTTACGGTGGGGACAAAGATCCTGTTTCCTTAACTATTGCCCACAAGGACATTATTAAGGCCACAGAGAATGAAGCTTTCTTCTCACATATCATTACTTTGAACGTCGGCAAGAAAAAAGAAAAGGCTGTTATTAAGGCGTTACAGCGTCACCCAGCCAAACCTTTTATCTTACATGCTGACTTTCTGCGAGTAAGTGACAAGCAAGCAATCACCGTTAACGTACCACTTCACTTCATCAATGAAGAGAAATGTCAGGGCGTTAAACTCGGTGGTGGAAGCATCATCAAGACTCTTAACGAAATTGAGATCTCTTGCTTACCGAAAGACCTTCCTGAATATATCGAAGTGGATATGCTGGAACTGGATATCGGCGATTCAGTCCACCTTTCAGACATCTCTCTGCCTGAAGGCGCAACAAGTGTTGCCCTTTCTCATGGTGAAGACAACGACCTAAGTGTTGCCACTGTGCAAGCACCTAGAACTGAAGTTGAAGAAGAGGTTGAAGGTGATGCTGGCGAAGCTGATGCTGAAGCTGGTGATAGCGCCGCTGAAGATGATGCTGGAGACAAGGAAGACTAGTCTCGCTTTAGCCTAGCCTTAAACAGCTTATGCCAGGCAATTCCTTAAAACTTATTGTGGGTCTGGGTAATCCAGGCCCGCAATATGCCTCCAACCGGCACAATGCCGGCGTCATTTTTCTCCACCATCTTGCCGAGAGTTATGCGAGCAGTTTGCGTGGCGAGAGTAAGTTCTTTGGCGAGTTCGGCAACATCAATATTGCCGGGCAAGATATCAAGCTATTATTCCCCACAACTTATATGAACCACAGCGGCAAATCCGTCGCAGCTGTGTGCAAATTCTATAAGATTGAACCGGAAAATATGCTGGTAGCCTACGATGAAATTGATTTCGAAGTAGGCGTGACTAAATTCAAACTTGGCGGTGGTCACGGTGGCCATAACGGCATTCGCGACATTATCAATGCCCTAGGTGGCAAGAAAGATTTCTATCGCCTACGAATTGGCGTTGGCCATCCAGGACACAAATCCATGGTTGCCAACTATGTACTGAGCAACCCCTCCCGCGCAGAAGCCGACACCATCCTATCTAACATAGAAGATGCAGTTCGGGTTACACCAAAAGTAGTACAAGGCGAATGGGAAGAAGCCATGCGCCTTTTGCACACAGAATAAATTAAGCACTAGAGAATCAAACATGGCAGTTAAATGTGGAATCGTGGGCCTACCCAATGTTGGCAAATCAACCTTGTTCAATGCCCTTACCAAAGCCGGTATCGCCGCAGAAAATTTTCCTTTCTGCACCATAGAACCAAACTCCGGCATAGTCTCTATTCCTGATACCAGGCTGGACAAGTTAGCGGCAATCGTTGAACCACAGAAAGTAATTCCCACCACCATGGAATTCACCGACATCGCTGGCCTCGTTGCCGGTGCCTCCAAAGGTGAAGGTCTGGGCAACCAATTTCTTGCCAATATTCGCGAAACAGACGCCATCGCACATGTAGTACGCTGCTTTGAAGACAGCAACGTCACTCACGTATCCGACAATATCGACCCCACAGCAGATATCGAAACCATCAACACCGAGCTGGCCCTGTCGGATCTGGAAAGCGTGGAAAAATTCCTCGACAAAGTCTCCCGCGTAGCAAAGAGCGGAGACAAAGACGCACAGCGCCAGACAATCGTTCTTGAGAAAGTAAAAGCACACCTCGACGAAGCCAAACCCGTGCGCACCCTGAATCTAAACAAAGAAGAACTGGCAGACCTCTACAGCTTACACCTGCTAACCACAAAGCCGGTGATGTATATCGCCAACGTTGACGAAGAAGGTTTTGACAACAACCCTTATCTGGACACAGTAAAAGCCATCGCCGAATCCGAAGGCGCCGTAGTAGTGGCAATTTGCAATAAACTGGAAGCCGAAATCGCCGAACTGGAAGACGATGAGAAGCTCGAATTTCTTGAAGACCTGGGCATGGAAGAAGCCGGTCTCGATCGCGTAATCCGTGCCGGCTATAGCCTGCTAGGCCTACAAACCTATTTCACCGCGGGCGTCAAAGAAGTACGAGCCTGGACAGTTAAAATAGGCGCCACCGCCCCACAGGCCGCGGCAGTCATACACACAGATTTCGAAAAAGGCTTTATCCGTGCCGAAATCGTAGCCTATCAGGACTTTATCGACAATAATGGCGAAAACGGTGCCAAAGACGCTGGAAAATGGCGTTTGGAAGGCAAGGAATATATCGTCCAGGATGGCGACGTAATCCATTTCCGATTTAACGTATAGATTAAGGGAACTACTGCGCACTGCTAATCCGTCATTAAAAAGCCGCTTGGAATACTCACGTACTGCGTGTACGCTCCGCTTTCTCGCCGCTTTTTGCCTAGTCTTAACAGCGCTCGCTACGTTCCGGAGCGCCTGCCAGAGAATGCAGCAAAACTTGACAAACTCCTCCGAAATGCCGAAAATTCGCCGCCTTTCGGTAGATTGAAAGCAAATTGATTACGAGTTTCAGTTAAGATTGAAATTTCGTAATGAGGGTTTCGAGAGTGCGTTAGATGTGAATTGTTTTTAGCATTTCACGCACAGGTGTATACAGACATACATCGAGCATGAAATGCTAAAAATAATTTGCAGATGATGTGCTATCGGAAACCGCAATAGAAATTTTGGCTATGTAGCTCAGCTGGTTAGAGCACAGCATTCATAATGCTGGGGTCGGTGGTTCAAGTCCACCCATAGCTACCATAT